>ERZ724520.1666-NODE-1666-length-10923-cov-8.534505_pt1 | contig 10923 bp, 7 predicted proteins | sample MGYA00376053_ERZ724520 | MGnify/ENA primary metagenome ERZ724520 (study PRJEB28724, sample SAMN07190886) | activated sludge metagenome | isolation source: activated sludge of sewage treatment plant in Hong Hong | place: USA: Christiansburg, Virginia | collected... | reverse complement strand
AGCCAGATCTTGTTACTATTCAAGCATGTCTCCTCCATGACGTCCCAGAAGATACAGCTGTTACTGCTGAGATGATTCGAGAAGTCTATGGAAATGAAGTTGCAAATATCACTGCGGGGATGGAGAAACTAGCAAATCCAAAGCTTCGATATCAATGAGAAGAACGAACCATTGGGAGTCTCCGAAAGATGTTCTTTTGCATGGTCGATGATATTCGTATCATATTTGTGAAGCTCGCGGATAGGCTTCACAATATGCGAACCCTTTCACATCATCCTGATCCAAAAAAACGTGAAAAAATTGCCCTCGAGACGCTCAATATTTATGCACCTATTGCTGATAGATTGGGACTTTTTGACCTCAAGAGTGAGCTCGAAACCGAATGCTTTAAGACACTTCACCCTATCGAGGCTCATCAGATTATCCAAGAACTTGATGAGCTTAAAGAATCACAAGATGTGTTCATCACACAAGTTGAATCTATGATTCGGGAGCTCATTTGACCGCATATTCCCATCTATTCTATCTCCTATCGCGTCAAATCACCCTACAGTATTTTCAAGAAGTTGGATCGCAAAGATATAGGACATGTTCGTGATCTCTATGATCTTTTTGCGGTGAGGATTATCACGGATAATGTGCGTCACTGCTATGAAATCCTCGGTGACCTACATAGCAAATGGAAGCCCCTCCCAAAGAGGTTTAAGGATTATATAGCGCTCCCAAAAGAGAACGGCTACCAATCACTCCATACGACCGTCGTATGACTGATCTCCAGCAACCGTACTCAACCGACCGAGATCCAGATACGAACGAGGGAAATGCATGAACACGCAGAGATCTGAGTTGCAGCACACTTTGAATATTCCGAAAAAGGTGGATCTGTCATTGCCAATGATGTTGTCTGGGTACGAGAAATCAAAAATATTCTCGAGCGTTGAGAAGACAATATATCATTCTTCAATGATATGAAGACCCAGGTATTTGATGATCAGATTTTTGTATTCACACCAAAAGGAAAGGTGATCAATCTCCCACGATGAGCGAGTGCTATTGATTTTGCTTACCATATTCACTCTGATGTTGGTAATCATCTTGCCTTTGTACATATCAATGGACGGAATGCTCCGATCGATCAGATCCTTATCAATGGTGATGTACTCGAAATTATCACAGATTCAAAGAGACAAGCATCTATCAATTGGCTCTCACTCGTCAAAACATCTCGAGCACGAGATGCACTCAAGAGTTTTCTCGCGTCACAAAACCGTGACGAATTGATCGAAAAAGGGAGAATGATGCTTGCGAGTTATCTCGAACAAACATTTGGGATAATTCTCGATAAAGACAATAATCTTCTGCGTGTACTCGATGGGCGTGAATTAAATGCTCGAGACAAAGAAGAAATATTTGTCCAAATAGGTAATCGATCTCGCAAACCGAGCTCGGTCGTAAGGGGTATTGATTTTTTGCGAGATATACAACGCAGCCGACATGCGGAAAAAACCTCATCCAATAAACCAATCAATTCTGTTATCGAAGAATCGAATCTATGAGATACAGAATTGATTATTGGTGGTGAGAGGCATATCGAATATCATCTCGCTGCATGTTGTACGCCGAGTCCTGGTGATCGTATTGCTGGATATGTCTCACATCATGGCGTGAGCATACATAAGTATAACTGTGAAGAACTTCAAAAGTGTAGTCTTGAACGATTTATTGAAGCATATTGGTCTGGTCAAGGACCAAGAAAAATTGAGTTGTTTCAAGTTGATCTTGAACTCACACCACCAAAATCATCACCAATTAAAATTCTTGAACACGTAGAATCTCTCTGACTCACTATTGAATCATTCGAGCAACAACGATCAGGACAATACTATATTGTAAGTATGAAATTGTCATCCTATATTGATGACTATTTCCTCAGAGATCGTCTCGTTGCTCGCCTTGAAAACATCGCTTGAGTGAGGGTAATTCCACAGAAAGTATAAAAATTTGACTTTGCGAGTATCTCTATATAATGCTCTCGTCCTTGAGCAGATACAGGATTCTCGCTCGCCAATGTAGCTCAGCTGGTTAGAGCACAGGACTCATAACCCTGAGGTCGGCGGTTCGAGCCCGCCCATTGGCACCAAATTTTCCGCGGAGTAGAGCAGTGGTAGCTCGCAAGGCTCATAACCTTGAGGTCGTATGTTCGATTCATACCTCCGCAACCAAAAAGTAACTTAAAAACCATTCTTCATAATGAAGAATGGTTTTTATTATTGCTACTTTTAATAATTTTGTTTGATAACCATGGGCTTTTTATCAACTTCTACTTCATATGCAAAGCTTTTTCCGTCTGAAGAATAGGTTAGATCTCCAACATTATCATATCTTGCAGACTCCACTCCATCTTTGACAGCTATATACTTGTCACCAATTTTTGCCTTGTATGCAAAGCTTTTTCCGTCTGAAGAATAAGTGAGTCCAGAAACCTCATCATATTTTTGAGACTCGGATCTATCTTTAATTATCATCCATTGATTGCCTGTTTTTGCCATGTAAGCGAAACTTTTGCCATCTGGAGAGTAAGTAAGATTTGACAAATAATCATATTCTTGAAACTCAGATCCATCATTCATAAGTACCCATTTGTCACCAACTTTTGTAGTATATGCGAAACTTTTGCCATCTGGAGAGTAAGTGAAATTAGAAACCTCATCATATTTTTGAGATTCTATTCCATCTTGGACAATAAATATTTTGTTGTCTTGCCGTGCAATATATGCGAAACTTTTGCCATCCGGAGAATACGTAGGATTATAAACAGAGTCATATTTTTTCTGTGCTACTCCATCTTTAACGATAAAATCCCTTGTATCTTTATTGGAAAAACCTATAGCTGTTGTTCCATCTGGCATTGTTGTAAGAGATAGTCTAGCAGGCTTAACAATATAAGCAAAACTTTTGCCATCTAGGGAATAAGTAAGATTTTGTGCCTCCTGAGCAAATTCTACACCATTTTTCATGAGACTATTGGTCATTACTCGTTGATGATAAACTTCATAAATCAAATTTTGACTATCAGGTGAGTAAGCAAGATTACTAATTTCATCATGTCATATGCCTACTACTCAATCTGCAACAACGTAGGCTTTACCATCTGAGAGATGTGGATGACTATCAAACTGTTCTTGAATATATGCAAAATGACGACTATCTGGTGAATAGGTTAACTTACTCAATATTACATATTCCTTACTCCCCTCAACTCCATCTTTAACAACAAACATTTTATTATCTTGCTGTGCAATATATGCGAAACTTTTTCCGTCTGGGGAATAAGTAAGATTACTGACATAAGTATATTTAGATCATGCTATTCCATCTTTAACAACCACGTGTTTATCACCAACTTTTTCCACATAGGCAAAGCTTTTTCCGTCTGGAGAATAAGTAGGATTGCTAGCATTGTCTATAATTTCCTCTTTTTGAAGAGAACTAGAGCTATTTTCCGATATTGAATTACTTGTAATAACCCCTACATTGATTGACGAGCTATTATCCTCAAATGATCCAAACGAGAACCATACCGGCATATCAAGTGTCCCATAATTCCATGAGCCAATGAAAGCTGGTAGTTGTGATGCGAATACATATATTGGATTTTCCAATGTTCCATAGTTCCACTGAAATCATGACTGAGATGATGTATCATCATACGCAGAGAGGGTTTGATAACCTCAAATAGTACATAACATACCGATGGATAAAACACATTTTGTAATATGTTGCATAAAAAGAAAGATAAATACATAAATACTCAATCAGACTAGCATATGATTTCTGGAAACTCAAAATATATGTATTGACATCTGAACAAGATATATTATCAGGATCGATACAATGTTTTATTTGCAAAAATCAAATATGATGTAATGGCTCATATACATATGAAACTTATGAAATATCATGGCTCTTGCCTAGACAAATACGGCAAATCAGATGCATTCAATATCGATCAAATAATAAAACCCATTCTTCATTCTGAAGAATGGGTTTTATTATTTTAATTTTTTATTTTTGATATTTGGCACTTGCAATGATTGCATCTCTGATATTTTTTGACTGTTGATTATTACCTCTATCTTCAATAACAAAAGTTGAATCTCATTTTACTATATAAAATCGATTCTCAATCTGTACAAAATCATCTCACTGAAGCTCTGGGAGAATTCTTCACTGATAAAAATCAACAACTATATCACCATCAATACGACTCGTTGGGGGTGCAGATGATTTGAGCACCATCTCATGAGTAACTCATGTTGGTGCAACAAATCACTGATAGAATGTTGCTATGGGAAAACTATAGGAATAGTTGTATTCTTTCTTAGTATAAGTAGCAAGCTTTACTTGTGGATCAAGCTCAAAGGAATCTATATCAAGAATTTTTCTAATAACTGTTTCTTGTGATGAATTTCCCAAATCAACAACTCACTCCGAGAAATTCTGTTTAATAATAGATAACACACCATTCATTTGGACAGAATAAGCAATGCTTTTCCCATCTGGAGAGTAAGTAATACCATTAACAACATCGTACTGTCTTGATTCTACTCCATCCTTCACAACAACAGATTTACTGTTGCTAATTTTTTCGAAATAGTCATATGCAAAGCTCGTTCCATCTGGAGAGTAAGCGAAATGCGAAACAAAACCAGAGTTTGTAAATTCCACTCCATCCTTAATAAGAAGTTGTTTATTGTTAGTTTGCACTAAGTATACAAAGCTTTTTCCGTCAGGTGAATACATCAGATTTGAAACAAAATCATATTTTTGAGAGCTTACGCCATCCTTGACTACAATAAATTTTCCATCGGCTTTTGCTACATACGCAAGACTTCTTCCATCTGGAGAATAGGTAAGAGTTTGATAATTGATATCATCATACTTTTGAGAGATTACGTCATCTTTAACCACAATAAACTTTCCATCAACTTTTGCAACGTACGCAAGACTTCTTCCATCTGGAGAATATGTAGGACTCCATGCATTCTTATATTTTAGAGATTCTACCCCATCTTTAATGAAAAAATATGCAACACCATCATTATCAGTACTATAATCATATACACTATAAACCAAGTTTGTTCAGTCTGGAGAATAAGTCAACTTCCAAACGTTACTGTGCTTTGGGAAAGCTATTCCATCCTTCACAACGAAAGCCTTCTGATTATCCCATGCTACATAAGCAAAGCTTTTTCAGTCTGGTGAGTAAGTAAGATCCGTTATACCAGTATATTCTGAAGATTCAATTCAATCTTTGACGATAATATGCTCATCGTTCATTTTTTTAGCAATATAAGCAAAGCTTTTTCCGTCTAGAGAATAAGTCAGATGGCTAATATCCTTATATTTTGAATATTTTACTCCATCCTTCATAATAAAATATGTTCCATCATTATCTCATACTACATATGCAAAGCTTTTTCCGTCTGGAGAATAAGTAGGATTGCTAGCATTGTCTATAATTTCCTCTTTTTGAAGAGAACTAGAGCTATTTTCCGATATTGAATTACTTGTAATAACCCCTACATTGATCGATGAGCTATTATCCTCAAATGATCCAAACGAGAACCATACCGGCATATCAAGTGTGCCATAATTCCATGAGCCAATGAAAGCTGGTAGTTGTGATGCGAATGTGTATATCGGATTTTCCAATGTTCCATAGTTCCACTGAAATCATGGATTCGATGATGCTTCATCGTACGCAGAGAGGGTTTGATAACCTCAAATAGCACATAAAATACCGATGGATAAAACACATTTTGTAATATGTTGCATAAAAAAAGAAAGATAAATACTCAATCAGACTAGCATATGATTTCTGGAAACTCAAAATATATGTATTGACATCTGAACAAGATATATTATCAGGATCGATACAATGTTTTATTTGCAAAAATCAAATATGTATGATGTAATGGCTCATATACATATGAAACTTATGAAATATCATATATACGCTATCCTTTGATGCATGAGTCTGAGTTCTTTGATATCTGGATGTAGTATGAACCCCAATCAGTTCACTCAGCAAGATAAGAAGGTAGACTCAACTCAAACATGATCGAGCGTAACTACGCAATCAGGGAATACAAAGAGTGAAGTAAATACTCCAAAAGATTCTTCGAATATACCATTACAGTATAAGTTTCGGGATGTATATGATGCGGTATTTTCACCAAATGAAAATGGAATGATGATCGTAGCACGATGAGAAAAGTTTGGCCTTATCTCTCAATCAGGAAACGTAATTCTTGATAAGATATACCAGAAAGTGCAAAAAGAAAAAAATGGATTCTATGTATTTGATGATGGATTTGTACTCCCAGATGGAACAATCATTCTCCTCGCAGACCACCCAAAACTCCAACAATTTCAAAAACTCAAAGATGATGTTCCACTTTTAATCATAAACAGTCTTTGAGAAAAGGTAATTTTTGAGAAAACCTATCCTAATATTTCATGATCGCCCTTTATTTATGATATAAAAGAGAAGAAAATATGGCTCCCACCCATCTACGATTCCCTCTGGAAGGTTGATAATGATATTATTGTCGCTCTTAAAGATGACGCTATTCGAATGTTTAAGACTGATCAAACCATTCTGTATGAATCAACATCATATACTGGTGGCTATCGTATCCTCGATGAAAAACTAATGTTTCATGATGGAGTTATGGTCATGCAAGATGATAATGGCCTCTATGGATTTATTCGCAAAGATGGTACATGGGCAATGCCTGCAGCTTATGGTCAGCTTATCAGCATCAGTAGCGGAACAGTCATGGCAGTAACAGAATATACCGTAACGGAAATTGATACAAGTGGAAAGGTTTTAAGAACCCTGAGTCCAGAGGGAATGAGCGCTATTCGATATCCAGAGATTCATCCTGATTTCTCCCTATGAACCCATGAGTGAAAGTTTAAAAATAAAAAAACATGAGAAACATTTAGCATGCAAGATGGCAACATAAACACCAACGTGCAATTATCTACTATTGCACTAAAAAAATGAGAGAAATGGTGAATATATGGATTCGATGATTACCGTTATGATGCTATCAGTTTTGTATTTTCCACTAGACATAGCAGTGATGGATTTGTACGCTTAGATGGATTCGCATTTGTAACTGAGTGACAGAAAAAATCTATCCTCAATGCAAATACGAATAAAATTATATTCACATTTTCAGATGGGGACGAAATTTTTGATAGCTTTGGCGAATCAAAATGATTCTACCAAATAAATAGCAATCTCATCGCCGTTCATACTGAAAAAAGTTGGAAAATAATAGATGGTGATGGTGCTATAGTTATCAACTGATATGACAAATTATCAATTCTCAACGATACAAGTATTAACGATACAAGTGAAATTGTAAGATTAAAGTTTTCCAAATATCCAGAGACACAATACTTATTTGCAAAAAAAGATAACAAAAGTGTCCTCGTTTCCATTGAAAATTGAGTAGTTCAAGAACATATACTCCAAATAGATGCTGGTGCTGCAAAAATAACACAAGGAGTTATACGCCTCTATGATAGAGAAGATCCTAATGTTGGTACAACTGAGTGATTAAAGGCTTCAATGGATGGGGTAAAACCTCGTTTCATTGGATATGTATATCCTGATGGTTATGAAAAACCTATGCAAAAGTAAAAACAATGGTTAAGTAAGAAATACCGAAATTACCCCAAGCTCAAGAGCTTGGGGTAATTTGTATCATGACAAAAAAGTCCTCACCTCATAGAGCATCTGACTGTGCACAATAAACCTGATTCTTTAATGTTACTCTATGAATATTAATTGTTCATAAATATTCTTTCCGAACGATCAATATTTGATATAATTCAATTTTCCTTCTCCCCTACTGAAATGTTCAAAAAATTTCTCACAAGTTTCAATAAACTTCCTCTCTCGAATAAATCCATGGTGTATCTTATGTGGATTTATGGGTTCGGATCAATTATCACTAGTACATTTGTAAATATCTATATCTTCAAACTTCATAATTCTTTTGCTGAGATTCTCTTCTATAATGTGGCATTCTTTAGTGCGACTTTTGTTGGATTCTCTCTGCTCGGATGGATCATGAGCGTTCTTCAGGGGAATATCAAGAACATGTACTATCTATCGTATGTACTCTTTATTCTATCATTTCTTTTCCTCCTTGTTTATTGAGGTGACCAAACATGGTCTGTCTATCTTTTTTGAGCTCTGTTTGGGCTCTGAAATGGTAGTTTCTGGAATGCAGTACATACACAGGAATTAAAGAATATATCCGATAATGATCGAGATTTTTACTCATCTTCAATATCAGCAGGCAAGGATATTATTGCCATTCTTACACCTTTTCTGATTGCTTTGATATTTACTCTCGCAAACATATTTCAGTTTGATGGTTATATTATACTCTTCTGAATACTCCCACTCCTCTACCTCACTTCTTTTCTCTTTATCAAAAATATAGAGCCATACACTCCGCAACAAATAACCATAGATGATGCTCGTAACTTCTTCAATTTGCGAAAATACTGATTCGGACATCTCTACTTTTTTGTCTGATGAATACTTACTTGAATTACAACCAGTGTTATGGCAACGGTCAGCATAATACTCTTGAAAAATGAAGTAAATATCGGACTCTTTCAATGAATCCTCACCATTCTCTCAATAGCACTTGTTGTACATCTCTCCCACAAAAGAAACAAAGATAATAGACTTCGCTATTTTACCCTCATCTGTCTTTGACTCTGTCTCAATTACATCATTTTTGGAATATTTTTTGGCGTTTTTGGGTTTATTTTTTCTTCTCTCGTATCTCTCTTTTTGAGCCCTCTCTTTCGAGTATCAGAACATGTATATGATCTCTCACTCATGGATAGTATCAAAACTCAGAACAATGATTTTTATCCCGCTATGATTATGAGAGAATCTATACTCTGGCTCTGAAGAATTTGTGGAATTATAACGCTATTGCTCATATCCCGCTTGTACTGAACAAATATTGAGGCAATGCTCTCAGTCTGAGTAGTACTCTCTGGAATAGCTTATATGCTCGTTGCTGGAGCTATCTATCTGTGGGAAAGGTATGATATGAAATAATGATAATATGTTCATCTTAGTTTGGCTATTAGATAAAAAATATTTTCTTAAGTTTAAGAAAATATTTTTTATCTTTACTCTATGTCAATTCTTATTGGTTATGATACATAATCTGGTCATTTGTTTTGTTAATTCATTTTTTTCAGTCTGTCCAACTATCACTAAATTCGAGTACTGTTTTTTGTCATTGAGTGTTGGTAATAGTAATTTCGTATATCTTATCACTTCTATTGGAAAAATCAGCAATATCTATTTGCATAGTATTATTATTTGATCCAAAATTTGCAAGTCTACCATCAGGTAGTTGAAACTTCATTCAACTCACTTTTTTCAATCCAACGGATTCAAGTTTTGTAGTAATGTCATCTGGTATATTCTCAATAACTCTGGTATTCTCTTGGTTCTGTTGGGGACGTTCTTGTTGTGATCAAGTGTTTCGTAAAGTCATAGACCCACAATGAATAGCGCCATCACGAACCTTTAGTCGTAAACTAGACGGATCAACATCAACACCCAGATAATGAACAATGATTTGTTTCAACTGAAGTATGGCATGATCAGAAACGGTATCAAAATGAGCAACTATATTATCAAAAACTCACTTATGGGAAGGATCGTTAAAAAGCTTACTCGGATTGGAGGAGTTCAGAACATCATCAATAGCTGACTCAGCAATTTGAGTGGGATTTTGGCGCAATGACTCAGAAATAGCATGCACAGAATTCGGATCTCATTTGCCACCCTTCCACTCTCATCCTCATTTTTGTGTATTTCGATCATGATACTCTTTCGTAAATTGTTGCGACCCATTTGGCGTACTCAATGCTTCCGATGCTTGATTCGCTTTCTTCATTTCATTATTAAAACGTTCGATTGAGCCATCATTAGCAGCTTCTGCTGTCCATCATCACATATGTAGAAAGTTAAGATATATTGTTCACGAGACTCGATGCTGTATAGATTTCATTCTGATGTTCTTCTTTCTCTTGTTTTTTCATCATTTCAAGAGAAATTTTTACTTTTTCTAGTTGATGTATTGAGACTTCCATCTGTTCTTTATTATGACTATCAAGAACCACCATGGCAGCATCATATATATTCTGATAATCTCTCTCAGTTGCGTTATTAGAAGAGACAAGTTCATAAAGTTCAGCAAATATATCTCATTGACTGCGTGTCTTGGAAAGAATCGTGAGACATATATTTTTCTTTTCTTCAATACTGAATGAGCCGAAATCTGAGTTCATAAAAATAATGATATTCTGCTCAAGAATATCATTATTTTTATTTTGTGTCAAATTTGAAACTGTCTTACAACTTCTTCATAATACTTACATACTTTATCCCCATAATAATACATCCAAGAATCACTCATTTGAGTATCCAATGACTACTCGGATCAAGAAAATCTTTGGTCATTGGAGTATAACTTCCTACCAGCATATGGACAAGAATACCGATTGGAAGTGTGAACAATAACCAACTCTGACGAGGAATATCGAGACGAAACCATCTCATAAAACGCGAGAGAACAGGTGACAAAAGATAGATACCCCCGAATGATGCAACGAGATCAAAGACAGCATAGTCAAATATATGGAATTGACGGAGAAAATGAAGAGTGTCCATACGATTATTTGGTTGTAGGTTTCGTCTTGAGAAGATCTCGAATCTCTTGGAGAAGAAGAATATCTGGGGCTACTTCTGCTTTAACTTCTTCTATTTTCGCTTCTTTCTTTTCTTCGGTTCGCTTGATA
>ERZ724520.1664-NODE-1664-length-10928-cov-4.092247_pt1 | contig 10928 bp, 11 predicted proteins | sample MGYA00376053_ERZ724520 | MGnify/ENA primary metagenome ERZ724520 (study PRJEB28724, sample SAMN07190886) | activated sludge metagenome | isolation source: activated sludge of sewage treatment plant in Hong Hong | place: USA: Christiansburg, Virginia | collected... | reverse complement strand
GTTCCTGGCTTCTATGATGCCCATTCCCATTATTCCCTCAGCGCAGTCCTAGCAACTCAAGGATTCAACCTTTTTTCAGCTCCGTTCGGAAATGTGACTTCGATTGCTGATATTATCGCTAATGTGAAGAAATACATTACCGACAATAATATTCCGCCAGGATCGAACGTTTATGGTTCAGGCTACGATCAAACCAAGCTAACTGAACAGAGGTTCCCAACCAAAGTCGATTTGGACCAAATTTCCACACAACACTACATTCTCCTTGTGCATTACTCTGGACGTATGGGTTCTGTGAACTCATTGGTTTTGCAAGATCTCGGCACAACAAGCCAAACAGTTGTCCCGGGAGGAACAATTGAGTTGGGAGACGATGGTCAACCTAACGGTGTTTTCAAGGAACAAGCTGTAATCACTTACGCTAATAAGTTTTGGGGGAAAGTGACATCTGCTAAAGCAATCGAGACTCAGTCTCTATACTTTAGTTCAGGATATACAACAGCCCAAGACACAACGACTGATGGCTCAGAAATCCGTGCTTATTTAGGAGCAGGTGACAATCTCAAGTTAGACATTAATGGATATCAATTCATTAACGTTGCTTCGCCTGCACCTCTCACTTTTTATAACATTTTTAAGGGCCAAAAATCAAATAGGTTCTCAATAAAAGGTGTGAAAACTTTCTTTGACGGCTCGATCCAACTTTAGTCTGCCGCTCTATCATAACCTTATTACAGTCGTCCTCCTGTCTTAGGTCCCTCGCCTCCCTTACCGACTCCAAGTCAGATAGACCCCGTTCTTCAGAGTCAGGATTGCACTCAAAGTTGGTGCGGAAAACTCAATTTTCCTCAAAGTTTGGTAAACACCCTGTTTCAACAACTCCTCAACAACGATGTCGATTGCATCATTCACTGCAACGGAGACGCAGCGAGCGGACAGTTCATCGAAGGAGTGAGGAGCGCGAGGAACGCAACCAACCTCAATCAGCAAACGAGACTCACCATAAACCACGCTCAATCCATAACCGACAAACAACTCGACGACGCTAACGCCCTCAACATCGGAATCTCGATTTTCGAGCCTCAGCTTTTCTTCAATGGCGATTAGTACAAAAACGTGCAATTGGGAGCTGAGAGAGCGGCGAGGATAATACCCGCGAAGTCAGCCATCAACAAAAACGTTAGGTTTTCGTTGCTAACCGACGCTCTCTTTTTCCCAATGAACTTTTACGGACCTTTACAAATCATCTCAACGGCGGTCAACAGAAAAACGATAAACGGAAACGTTTTGGGTGCATAGCAGGCCATCACCGCCTATCAGGCTTTGAGGGCACTGACGATAGACGCGGCTTGGCAGGGGAGGGAAGATAGCACTAAGGGGTCGATAGAGGTAGGAAAGAAGGCTGATTTTGTGGTTCTTTCCGATAACCCTCTGACTGTTGATGCGAGTCAAATCGGGTCGATCAGCGTTGTGAGCACCTACAAAGGAGGAGAGTAGGTTTATTCGGCCCCTCAAAATTGATTGTGATTGTCTCATGAATCATTTTATAATTAATAGAATTTTCTATGTTTTTCCGATTTGTGTTGAATGATAGCCTAAGTCAAATTCAATACAATTTTTATCATTTTTTAACTTAAGATTAAATTCAGATTTTCCTGAGCTCTAGATATGGTTGACTACATCTATTTTTATCTTAATTTACTTTATATTTAATGAAATCGTATCTTGGTTTTTGATGAGTTTATAATATCTTAGCCGATTTAGATTTTTTTGAATCCAAAATCAAGAAAACAATTCAATGCTTTTTGTTCGGTTAAAATTGCTTCAATATCAAAATATTGATGTTGTATTTTAATTTTTGTATAATTTAGGAGTTTATCTTTTACAGGAGAAACACTAAAATAAGCATTTTATATTCCTTTAAATATTATTATTAATTAAAGTAAAGTACAAGAGGTTCCTCATTCATGTTTTGATTTCCTTTCTTTGAAATGTAATAAGTATATTTCTAAAATATTAACAATGAGTGTAGTTTATTAATAAGCTTAAAAATTACTAAGAGTTACGATTTTAACCAATATTATATGGAAAGTGGCCTCAACTGCTAAAAAATAGTCAACAAGTTTAATTTTATTGATAGAAATTTAAATAATTTCCAATATCCAAACTTTATATTTATTAGAACACTTTGATGAAGATACATCATCTCTTAATTACTGTTTGCCTCTTATTTACACTCTCCCATTCACTCACCCATCGTTTTGGCCACCAAAAAACTCATGAAGACCATACTGACTCCTCTAATATTGCAGATATTGTCTTCCATAATGGACATGTAGTCACCATGAACTCAAACAACCAGACAGCCTAGGCGGTGGCTGTCAAAGGGGACACCATTATTGGAGTTGGAAAATTGGAAGATTTGACCTCATTTATTGGTGAAAATACCAAAAAGGTTAATTTGAGGAAAAGGACTTTAGTTCCTGGTTTCTATGATGCCCATTCCCATTATTCCCTCAGTGCAGTACTAGCAACTCAAGGATTCGAACTTTTTTCAGCTCCTTTTGGAAATGTGACTTCGATTGCTGATATTATCGCAAATGTAAAGAAATACATTACCGACAACAATATTCCGCCAGGATCAAACGTCTATGGTTCAGGCTACGATTAAACTAAATTAGCTGAGAAGAGATTTCCTACAAAAGTCGATTTGGATCAAATTTCCACAGAACACACGATCCTACTTGCCCACTATTCTGGCCACATGGGTACTGTAAACTCTTTGATCTTGCAAAATCTCGGTACAACTAATTAAACAGTGGTTCCGGGAGGAACAATTGTGCTAGGAGACGATGGCCAACCCAACGGTGTTATGAAGGAACAAGCGATCATTAGTTATGCAGGAAAATATTGGGGAAAAATCACTGCCTAAAAGGCTGTTGAAGGCCAATCCATATATTTCCAAGTTGGCTACACAACAGCTCAAGATGCAACCACTGATGGTTCAGAAATTCGCGCGTATATCGGAGCAGGGGATAAATTAAAACTCGATATTTCCACTTATCAGTTCGTTAAAGTAAATTCTCCAAACCCACTGCTCTTTTATTATTTGTTTAAGGATATTAAAAGCAAAAGACTTTCAATGAGAGGTACCAAAGCATTTTTCGATGGTTCCCTCCAATTGGAAACTGCCGCCTTATCTAAACCTTATAAAACTCAACCAGATGGCTCTTCATTTACTCTACCGACCCCCAGTTAAATCGATCCTGTTCTTCAGAGCCAGTAATGTGCTCAAAATTGGTGTGGAAAACCAAATTTCCCCCAAAGCACCGTCAACGATTACTTCAAACAGCTGCTTGCTAATGATGTTGACTGCATCGTTCACTGCAATGGAGACGCAGCCATCCAATAATTTATCGAAGGAGTCAGAAGTGCCAGAAACGGAACCAATCTCAATCAGCCAACAAGACTCATCCTCAATCATGGAATGACTATCACAGAAAAACAATTGGATGATGTTAAAGCTTTGAATATTGTACTCACTTTCTTCCCCCCTCAGATTTACTTCAATGGAGATGCCTATAAAAACGTTTTTCTAGGAGAATAAAGAGCTGTTAGAATGAACCCAGCAAATTCAGCCCTCAAAAGAGATATCCATGTTTCCTTGCACACTGACGCACCTGTTTTCCCTTTGAATGCCTATGGACCTTTGCAAATCATCTCAACGGCTGTCAACAGAAAAACAATAACCGGAAACTCTATTGGTCAGTCTCAGGCTATCACTGCCTATCAAGCCTTGAGAGGAGTGACAATAGACGCGGCCTGGCAAGGAAGAGAAGATAGTATTAAAGGGTCGATTGAGGTAGGTAAGAAGGCTGATTTAGTAATTTTGTCGAAAAATCCCCTGACTGTCGAGTCATGCTAAATTGAAAAAATAAAAGTCTTGAGTACTTATAAAAATGGTGAGTAGGTATATACTGCCCCTACAAAATCTGATGACGAAGCCGAGAGTGATGAAGAAAAGTGATTGATCGATTAGATTATTTATCTAAATGCTTCAATTTTTATGCGCCTTATTTATGTCACTCATGAAAAGATATTTTAATCTTTTAATTATGTTGCTAATTTTATAAAAAATCTCTAATTCACTGTTTTTCTCACTCAAAAAGATCTATTTTAAGAAATGTGGCTCAAGATAGTTATATCAAAATAACAAAATTATTACTAGTTTTCTTAAATTGATATTCAAATTTTACATATGTTTTGCCGTTATTGTCTCAAAATACAATCGAAAATAAAATATTATCACATTCAGATCCCAACTACGATCAATTTTCATTTTATTTGCATTTCTCCTCAAATAATTTTAAACTTTTTCCATTGAAATAGTCACTAAATTTTGACTTTCATAATAATATATATGAGATCATCGAAAACTCTTTTAGTTTTCTGCCTTCTGATGGTTTTTTGCCTTTCTATTGATGCTTCTCTCACTCATGAAGCCATTCCTAACAATCTGCAACCTTTGCACCATTTTACTTAAAATGCTGATAATACTTTAAAGATTAATGATCATTCTCTTAACAATCCTGATAGTATTCACTCAACAGAAACGCTCGTTCCACATCAAACTTCAGTTCATGCGAAGTCATCCTTTCCCAAGAAAAAACTTAATCGTCAAAAACCTAACAGTGCAAAGCCAATAAAAGTTGAAAAAGTTTCAATCAAATACAATCCTGATAGCTTTCGCCCTTCCGTTACACCCACTGGTGTGAAACCAACTCCATCAAATTATTCCTTTCCAAAAATAAATAATGCCCCAATAAAACCTGACAGTCAAAAACCTATAAAAGTTGCAAACACTCAAGCCTCAAGCAATCCTAATAACCTCCACCCAACCATTGCTCCTGTTGATATGAGCCCAATCCCAGTTTCAGGAGCTTCATCCTTTCCCAAGAAAAAAAAATGATCGTCTATTAAGAAATATTTAATTAATTTTCCAATATTTAAATAAAAAGAGGCAAACGACAAGAGATCACTTTGGAGAAAAAATAATTATTTAATTATTCATGATTATCTTTTTAAATTGTTTAAAACAAACTTAAAAAGCAATTATTATATGCGATTGTTTAATTGTTAAAAATCATAAAAATTAAAAAATAATTTCTCTCAAATTTTTGTAATATAGTAGTAGTAGTAAAAAGTTAAATCCTCAAGCCTAAATGGTTTAATTTACAAAATATTTCGATTTAAAATAAAACAATTGAAAATTTTAGTTGATTCTTAATGGTAGTTGCTATAAACTAACTAATAAAACATCATTTATAATGGGAAAGTTCAAAAAATTCCTATTTTTTTACCTTCTATTATTAGTGTCAGATTTGCTTAAGATTAAGCTTTACCAAAGTGCATCTGAAAAATCATTCCAAGAGACAAATCAAATCTAAAATTTATATTTTAGAAAAAAAAAAGATCAATTCAAACTTTTCAGCACATCATTGGAGAATATAAAAGTTCAAATAGATTTCCAATAGACAGATAACACTGCTACCTCATTTTTTATACGAAAAAACCAGTCTTTCTCGGGGCGAAAGATGCTAATAAAGAAGGCCGTATTAAATGTGTAGTTTACCTATTTATTTTAACTTTAAAGTAAGTGCTTAGGTGCGTATTTAGATGAAGAAATCGATAAAAATCGCTGTCAAAAATATTGTAAATAAATGTGCTCTAAATATACTATTAATATTTATCCTAAAAAAAATATCCTAATATTTATTTAGCAATAAATAAAGCTAAAGATTAGTTCAATAAGAGAAAATAAAATTATTAAAATATTGATCTCAAATAAATGTCCCATCTTTGAAAACAGAGTTAGGCATATGTCCTGAGAGTAAATTTAGGAGAATATAGCTTGTGAATCAACGAATACCCATTTAAGGAATAATATATAAAAATTTATGCTGACTTTTTTGTATCTTGATTTTGAAAATACCGATCAATTAATTTTGCAGTTATTTTATGTGAGACTATATTTATTAGTAAAAAAAGTAAAATCCTTATAACACTAACAGATAAGCTGAGAATTTGACAGCCATTATCACCAATCTTTTTTGAACGTATAAATTTCCTTAAATCTTAAATCTTTTTATTATTATTAGAAGAGATATATGAATAGCTCATACAAAATCTTGGGCTTAGTTTTGTTAATCATATTTGTCTCAACGCTAAAAGTTGACTCCAAATCGACTCATTTACAAGGGAATTCAATCCACGAAATTCAAGCTTCCATTTAACACCAATCTGTATTTCCATTAATAAATTAGGGCCTTTAAACTCAACATACAGATTCTCACGAGACAGATGTGAAATTATAAGGGGCTAAAAAACTAAAGAGTTCTGCTTTTACAAAGCAAAATGTATAATAAACAAAAAAAGGCAAGGCCGCTTAAGCAATAGCTGGCCAAAAAAAAATTTTAGCATTGAATAGTTAGGGTCGACCAGAATTATTAGATGATGATTAGGAAGCACCAGCTTATGAACTTTACGAAGTTCCAAAACTTTAGGATAAAAATGGAGATCCGGTCTACATGCTGATACCTAATGAAGACGATGAAGACGATGAGGACTTCATCTAAAATGTGATCGAAAAAACAAACGATCAACAAAAGAATGAAACTACTCCAGAAACACCTCAAGCCCCACAAAAAAACGAAAGCGCTAATGTAGCACCTCCAGCCAATCCAGATAATACTACAGCTTAAAAGGTAAGTGCAGCCAATCCCATTGATAATGCATCAGCTAAAGTTGATAATGCATCAACTACAGTCGATAATGCACCGGCTAAAGTTGAAAATGAACCACCAAAGGTTGCTGATTTATAAAAGAAAATTGAAAAAGTTGCTGAAGGTGTAAAAGCAGCCCTTAAAGCTGCTCTTGCTAAAAAGAAAAAGGCAAAATAAGATGCAAAAAAAGAAATTGATGATAAGCTATCCAAAAAGATAGAGGAGGCCAAAAAAGCTGAAGATCCAAAAAATATTCAAGCCCTTGTTGATAAATGTACTGCCAAAATATTGGAATAAACAAAAAAAGAAATTGAGGCTAAAATAAAACAGGAAGTACTAGCAGCCCAAGCTGCAAAAGAAGCTATTGATGCCAAAGCTAGAAATGAAAGGAGAGCAGCAAAGCAAGCAAAAGCAGCCCTGAAGGCAAAAGCCAAGAGCATTGCTGAGAATGCGAAGATTAAATTAGCTAAACTTGCTGAAGCATCAACAGTTGCTAATATTGCCAAGGCAGCTTAGGAAGCCAGGGCTGCTATTAATACTAAAGCTGCGAAAGCAAAGTAAGCGGTACTAGCTGAGAAGGCTGCTATTGAAGCAAAGGCAGCAGCTGATGCGAAAAAAGCTCAGGATGATAAGGCGGCCATTGATGCTAAAGCTGGAACCGATATTAAATCAGTGAATGATGCGACATTAGCCAAAGGAGCAATCGATGATCAATTGAAGAAAAATCAAGAGGCAAATAAATTAGCATTGGCAGCTATTGATGCCAAAGCAGCCAAAGAAAGCGAAGCAATAAAAGTACAGAGAGCATATCTCGAAGAAAAAACCTTGAATTAGACCAAAGCTGCCATCGATGCTCAGGCAGCCAGAGCAACCCAAACTGCAAAATAGGCCAAAGAAGCCATTAATGCAAAAGAGGCCCGAATTATTAAAGCTGCCGAAGAGGCAAAGGCTAGGATTGAAGCCAAAGCCGCTTAAAAAGCAGAGGCTAACAAGAAATATGATGCGGAGCTAGAGGCAGAGAAAGTTAATACCGCTTTAGAAGCAAAAGCTAGGGTTGATGCTAGATTAGCAAAGAAAGTGTAGAAGGCCAAAGCACAAAAAGCAGCCATAGATGCAAATATTGGAAACGATACATAATCCGAGAATGCTGCTAAATAGGCAAAAGCGGAGATTGATGCGAATTTAGCTGAAGCTTAAGAGTATGCTAAGAAGGCTAAGTAAAGAATTTAGGCGAGAGCAGCGAAAGCTGCTGAGAAGGCTAAAATAGCAAAGGCTAAGAGAGAAGCTCAAGATTTAAAGAGAGTGATTGATAGGAAGGCAGCTGTGGATATTAAGACAGCTAAAATGAAATAGGCGATTGCGAATGTTAGAGGTGCTATAGATGCTAAAATCGCTGAAGACGCTCGAGCTGTAATCGAGGCTAAGATAGCTAAATTCAGGGAAATGGATCAGGCGTAAATAGCTATTCTTGATGCAAAAATTGCAAAAGCTTAGGAAGAAGCAAAGAAAGCATTAGCTGCAGTGAATCCAACTAACGCTACCGATATCAAATCTGTAAATGATGCTAAACTAGCAATTGCAGCAATTAATGATAAATTGGCTAAGGAAACACAAGGACCAAAAGCTACGAAAGCTGCCATTGAAGCCCGTGCACTTAAATAAATATAAGATGCAAGATCTCTCAATGCTGTTGTTGATGCAAAAGCGATAAAAAAATAGGAAGCAGCCAATGCAGCCATAGCAGCCGAATAGGCCAAAGCTGCTCAAGCTGCCCAAGCGGCCAAATAGGCAATAGCAGCCATTGAAGCAAAGGCGGCCGAATAAGTAAGAGCCGCAAAGTAAGCAAAAGAGGCAAAAGATTTAATTGATGCTAAACTTGCAAAGGCTGTTTAAGAATCAAAAAAAGAGAAGTCACTAATTGACTTAAAGGCAGCTTTTGATGCAAATGCGGCAAAATGGGTTCCGGCTGCAAAGGAAGCAGTCGATGCGAAGGTAGCAAAACTGCAACTTGAGGCAAAACAGGCAAAGGAGGCAATAGACGCCAAGGCAGCTGCTAAAGCACTTGCTGATAAGGCAGCTGCTAAAGAACTTGCAGATAAGGCAGCTGCTAAAGCACTTGCTGATAAGGCCCAGCCTGTTCCTCCCCCGGCTGCTATTCCTGCTCCAGTTGCAAATCCTAACCCACCCGCCGCTACTAAAGTTGAAAATGTGACTCAACCTAGTGCATTGCCTTAGAACCCTGCTGCATCTGAGGAGCCTTCAAGGCCAAAGGCTACTGAGGAAGATATTGAGAATTTGTAAGATGGTAGTGAACCTTCATTCGAGTTGATTTTCGAAGGGTACGATGCTAAAGGTAAACCAATATATAATATTTATCAAAAAAGCAGTTTTAGCGAAATTGTCGATACTAAATAACTCGCATAAGTCTCAAATGAGTTCGATCTTGCATTGAGCAAAATAAGTGCTCAGGGTAGTGCTCCTGCTGTAGTTGATGCTCCTGCTTCGAAGGCGGCCCACGCAACGAGAATTAGTCCTATTCACGAGAATATTAATGTCAAAACGATGGCTCAGTGATTGTTAAAGGTATATTATTTTTAATTTTATGGTAAAAGGGTCACAATTTAGAAATGTAAATCATGTTTTATTTTTGTTATATCATTTATTAAATAAATAGGTTTCAGATTTAAAGTATGAATAAAACAAAATTCGTATTAATTTGTTTACAGATGGGAAGATTTATTATTAATTCCGAATAATTGTATAAAAAAATTATGCTGCTTTATTAGAAAGATATTAACATTTTATCACTTTGATAGAAAATGTTAGGAATAACATGGATTTTGCAAACTTTCGCAATAATATCGAAAGATAATAAAATTTCTTTGTATCCTGCTAAATGGACATAAAAAATATCCGCTGGCAGTTATAATTTATTTTGGAGTAATACCTATTAGCCAAAGTGATATCGTATTGACAAGGTTTGATTGATCAAAAGTATTACAAAAAATACCAATTTTGGTATATTTTAGACTATTTGTTTGATCAAATAATCAGCTTTATCATTTATTACAAAGATATATGAATCGCTCCTATAAAATTGTCTATTTCTTACTCTTGGCCCTCTTAGTTTCCACCTTGACTGTCACCCCCACAGCCCTACATTAGAGGAAAAAACATAAAATACCAAAATATTCGAACAAAACAAGAATATTGGATGAGAGTAACCCATCGAATGAGACGAACACAGTGAAAGCTAAGGTTTAAGCTGGATTAAAATCAGGTGATCTGTAGAAGATCAAACAAAACGCTTTGAATAGCAACAGTGATCCGGAAACAATTTGGGTCGACGATGAGGAACCCACCTACGAATTGTATGAAATCCCAGAATACAAAGATGCCAATGGCTATCCAGTATACATGTTGATCCCTATCGATGAGGAAGATGATGAGGAAGATATTTCTTAGATCCTTCCAGCTTTCCCCAAAAAACCTGTTATTACAAAATAAGAATCTCCAAAGGAACATCGGGGACATAAGTAACATTCCAAGAAGCATTAACATGAATATAAACCAAAAAGAAAAATTATTAAAATTCAAAAAGCAGATAAAGACGTAAAAGAAGCTGAAATTGCTGGAAAAGCCGATTTAGAAGCTGCCAAGGCTGCCAAAGCTGCCAAGGAAGCTAAGGCCGCATAAGAGGCTGCTAAAGCTGCCAAAGCTGCATTAGAAGCACTCAAAGCTTCTAAGATTGCATAATAAGCCAATGCTGCATTAGCTGCTGCCAAAGCGGCAAATGATGCAGAAGCTGCATTATCTGCTGCCAAAGCTGCTAAAGCAGCGTCTCTGGGATTAACAGATTCGAAAGTTAAAAAGCACAAAGCTGATTCTCAAGTGAAATAGTCAGAAAAATAAGTTTAAAAGGCTAAATAATAGGTTAAATAAATAAAATAGGCAGTGAAATAAAAGGTGGAAAAAATTGTGAAAGCTAAAAAATAAAAGAAAAACAGATCAGGTGCTAAACATAAAAAACATCCCAGACGCAAGCCAAAACATGAGCCAACACAAGAACTAATACAAGAGCCAAACCGATCTTCAAATGAAGTGCCTAATATCGACCCAAAAGTTGCCAATAAAGTTGATTAAGCG
>ERZ724520.1662-NODE-1662-length-10931-cov-4.583303_pt1 | contig 10931 bp, 13 predicted proteins | sample MGYA00376053_ERZ724520 | MGnify/ENA primary metagenome ERZ724520 (study PRJEB28724, sample SAMN07190886) | activated sludge metagenome | isolation source: activated sludge of sewage treatment plant in Hong Hong | place: USA: Christiansburg, Virginia | collected... | reverse complement strand
GTATCATTATATTGTTTTAAATTATTACCATCGTAACTATATAAGCCACTGCCATAAGTACAAATCCATAAGGATCCGTTTTTATCAAATTCAATGTCATAAATATTTTTTGAAGTTAAACCTTCAATATTATTTATGTTTTTAAAATATTGTGAATATATATTTATACTTAAAAATATAAATACTATGCTACTTAATTTACGCACTTATTATGTATTCGAACTTAAGTTGAGTAAGCCTTTCTAATTCTTTACCAGCCTCCAACATATCAATATCTTCTTGGTCATATTCCCAAAGAATAATAATATTAAAAGAATAACTGACTTGTTGCTGCTTGAAATAATTAAATAAATCAAAAATGATTTTTGCACTTGTAGAATTAAAATACTCTAAGAAAAATTTAATTTTAATTTCTTTAGTGTTATTAAGAACATACTGTTTATCAAAAAACAATTGAAACCAATTAAATACTGGCTCATAAAATTTTCTAACATTTTCTGGTCTTGATTCTCCAATAACATGATAAATATTAGCATTGCAGTCTAATATTACTTCTGGTGAATTATCAGTTTTCTCAATAAATAATTTATCCATAATCTATTTAATTAATTCAAGTCTTAGTTCGTAAAGTAAATCGTTATCCTTATATGGAAAAAAATTCACATATAAATTATTGTTTGTAATCATTGCCATTTGTATCATCCCTAAACCAGCCGTTTTCTTTTCGGTTTGAGTTTTGGTCATACACTCAAAATAGTATTTTTTTAATTCAACCTCATTCAAACTTTTGATTATTTCAACTTTTGTTTTCAATAAATCAGCATCTAACTCAGTAATTGGTGCAACAACCTTTACTATTATTTTTTCATCTGTTTGTTTTATATTAATAAATGTAATTAAATACTCCGGTTTATCATTATGATTAATAATATTCTCGAGGCTTTCATTTATTAATGTATAACTCTTTTTAGTAATTGCTAAGTTGGTTTTTAATTTTAAGGTACTTTTTATTAGCTTTAATAAAACTGTAATATTAGTATGGCTCAACTCTCCATAAAAAGAAAATAAATCCTCTTTATCTTTATAAAAGTTATAAAATGCTTGACTAAAATTTATACCAACAGACATATAGTTGACTATTATTTATCCTCTATTTTTTTACTAATATAGCAATTCAATGCCTAAATACAAAATAAAAAAAGCAGAACATTGAAATGTTCTGCTTGTATATTTTTAATTAATTTATTACTAATTAATTTCCTTGAGGAGCATTATTTGCTGGTGCATTGTTAGCAGGAGCATTATTAACTGGAGCAGCCCCAGCAGCCATTTCTTGAGTTGAAGGAGAATCATCGCTAGTATCAGTAGTTTCTGAAGTTCTTGGAGATGATAATAAACTAAAAACTAATAATAAAATAGCTAAAGTCCAAGTAGCTTTTTCAATAAAATCAGTCCCTCTACGTGCTCCCATAATTTGGTTAGCAGCCGAAAAGTTACTAGAAATACCTCCACCCTTAGAGTTTTGAACTAATACTACTAAAATTAATAATACACATACTACTATTATTGCTATTGTTAAAACTGTTTGCATAAATTTATTATTTACTTATTATTTTTTAAATTTTGAATTAAGGTTGCAAAGTAAACACTTTTTTGTGGAAATTTCAAACTTAATATTTCATAAGCTCTAATTGCTTTATTAACATTTCCTTGTAAAGCATAAATTTTTGCTAAAGTTTCTGTTACAAGGTGCTCATTTTCAAGCAAACTCTGCTTTGCATCAAGGTTTGGAGTAAAGAACTTATTTGTGCCCAATTTTAATTTACCAGGGTCTGATTCAATTATTTTATCAATAATTTGTCTGTTTTGATTAAAATTTGGCCCTTTTTGAGTATTTTCTACTGGTTTTTGAACTATTTTTTCAGGTTCAGCCTGCTTTTTTTCTTCAATTTTTTGAATTGTATGGGCTTCTTTTTTAATTTTTTGAAGCCAATCTGTAAAAGAAACAGGTTCATTTGATTCTACTTTATCAAATTCAGGCGTTTTTAAGATATCAGATTCAACATAAGACTGAATTACACTTCTACTAATTTCTTGTTCAATTACTTTATTTAATTTATCAATATCAAATTCTTTTGGCTCAGTTTCATTCTCAATGGTTTGTAATACTTCTATTTCGGATGATTTAGCCTCATTCGTTGGGGTAAATTCTATAACCTCCTGTTTTATTTCTGGAAGGTCTTTTACAACTTCTTTAATAGGTTCAGATGTGTTTTTTGTTTCAGAAATTATAGTATTTATGTATATAACTTTTACATCGGTAGAAGTTGTTGTAATATTTGATACAACCGCTGGAATTTCGTTGTTTTTTGTTTGATCTAAATCTTCAACTATTTTATTTATTGGTTCAACAATTGGAGTTTCTTTCGTAGGCTGTATTTGTATTTTTTCTTCTTCCTGAACTTGTAAAACCGCTATTTCTTTAGAATGCATTAATTCATGCAACACTACCCTACTATTAGCTAATATGGCTGTTTTACGTAATTGCTTTGCATATTGAAGCGAATTTTGATTTTTTAATCCTTTGGTAAAAAGTAAATGGGCTGTTTCAAAAAATGGGTATTCGTTAACAATAGCCTCCAAATCTGCAATGTTTGAATTGCTTAACAGATTAGGATTATTTATAGAATATATAAGTTCGCTTTGTAACATTACCAATTATTAAATGCCTTATTAAATATATCTTCTGTTAATTGTCGGTTAATTTCGGTAAGTAATTCATCTTCTACAGAAGATAAGTTTTTAGAAGATGAATAATCTGCAAAACGGGTAAAAGACTGATCAAAATTTTTAGTGATATCAAATTTATTAGTATACTTTACTGTTACGGTTATTGTTAACCTATTAAGCGCAGCTTGGTCTGTACTTTGAATGGCAACTGGAGCCACATTATAATCGGCTATAGTACCCTCAAACAGCAAATCTCCATTTTGCTTCATCAAAGCCAAATTGGTTTGTGTAGAAACAACATCCCTTAATTTTTCTGTAAATTTTTGACTTATGTTGGGACCAGCCAAGGTAGAATTATTTTTAAAAAAGTCTACAGATACAGTTTTTGCCTCAATAGGAATACTTGCCCCATTTAAAGAGTATTTTACTTTACATTGAAATGTAAATAAAGCCAAAAATAATATGACAAAAATTCGAGTTTTCATTACTAGAAAACAAATTTAATGAAACTTCTAAATAAATAAGGCTAATAAATACTAAATTAGGTAAACTTATTTGTAAAAACAGTGATTACATAATATATTTACACCTATTATGCTGCAAGGAAAACAACTGATACTAGCCACAAAACCATTTGCTAAAGAAGATAGAGCTAAAAGTTGGTATTATACAATTTCAACCTTACTAATTTTAATTGCACTATTAATTGGAACTGTTTATAATTTTCATTGGAGTTTAAAGTTAATATGTAGCATTGGTGCTGGGTTCCTTATTGTTCGCATGTTTGTAATTTATCATGACCATCAGCATAAGGCCATTTTAGATAAATCAATTTTAGCCAATATTATTTTTACGCTATTTGGATTTTATGTTTTAGCACCAACTGGAATTTGGAGTAGAAGCCACGATTACCACCATAAAAATAATTCTAAATTATTTAGCGCAAGCATTGGCTCCTACCCTATTTATACTAAACAAAAATTTGAAAAACTAAGTAAAATGGAACAATGGCATTACCTATTTATTAGGCATCCGTTAACCATTTTGTTTGGATATATTTTTGCTTTTATGTATGGTATGTGCATTAAATCAATAATAAACAGATTTAGCAAACACGTTGATTCATTAGTAGCACTAATTGTTCACTTTGCCTACCAATTTGCAGTGTTATACTTTTTAGGATGGCATACTTGGATAGTATTATGTTTAATTCCTCATTTTATTTCTGGAGCAATGGGCGCCTATTTATTTTATGCTCAACATAATTTCCCAGATTCTACATTTGTTGGAAACGAAGAATGGACTTATGAAGGTGCTGCCTTAGAATCATCAAGTTACTTAAAATTAATTCCTCCTATGCAATGGGCAACTGCAAATATAGGTTTTCATCATATACATCATTTAAATGCGAGGATTCCATTTTACAGATTGCCTGAAGTAATGAATGCTATTCCTGAATTACAAAATGCAAAAACTACTTCCTTAAAACCAAAAGATATTATTGCTTGTTTTAAACTAAAGGTTTATGATTTCGAAAAGCAAAAGTTAGTAGGTGTATAAGAAGTGCTAAATTTTATTCCTTTTTTCTTTTTTTAATTGGAGGGATAACTATTTGCAATCCAATTGAAGGAACATAAGTAAAACCTGAAAGATTTACACTTGAACCATCTAGTAATGTAAAATTACCATAGTTTTGATAGTACATTGAAAATGCAGCTAAAAAGTATACAAACTTATATCCAACTTTTACATTAACAAAAGTACCTATAGATGCAAAATTCTTTTTATAACTAGCATTAGGGAAATTTAAACTAGTGTTTTCACTAATAATATCTTTTGGTTTAAACCCATACTGCAAAAAAGTATGATTATAGGCTAAGCCCCACGAAAAATGGCCTGTTTTTTCTTCTGGACCAAATGATCTACTAAATATAACAGGTACAAAAAAATCTTTCCTCTTAAACTCAAGGCCTATTCTATTTTGAATTTTATCTAAGCCAAAAGGTAAACTAAATTCACGAGATGAATATTGTAATCCAACACTTCCATATACATTCTTGTTTTTTTCACCTGTCCCAATTGCACCTGTTGTTCCTAAAAACTGATACTTAGCATCAAATGCATGGGTACCAATTGAGTATTGATATCCAATGTCAACTTTTTTTATTATGCCATATCTAACATAACAATTATAGCCTACCATAAAAGGGTCTAAAAAATACGAAAGCGCATATTTATTTAATAATCTATATCTTTCATCATAAACTGATGATTGTGAAACTTCTTCAGTAAATGTGTTAACATCATTAGAATTAACATATTGCACTGCCTTTTTTACTACTTCTGCTGAATTTCGAATAGTAAGTATAGGAATATTACCAGCGTAATTACCACCTACCTTTATTTGATTTTTGGGAGTAACTTTACCGGAATCAATTATAGTACGGGGCGCAGCACATGAGGTTAAAATTAGTGCTAAAACACCTATTATACTAAAATACTTAGTACTACTAATTACTCTTTTAATTGTAAAACGCTGCATGAATTAACTAATCTTTAGTCAATAATAAATCATTTATTAATTTTATAACAAACTCAAGTTGTTCTTCCTTTGTAATATCAGTATTATCAAGTATTACAGCATCATCTGCTTTAATTAAAGGATTTTCTTCGCGTGTAGTATCGGCAGTATCTCTATTTTTTAAATTCTGCTTAACATCAGCAAATGTATGGTATTCGCCCTTACTACTTAATTCATCAAATCTACGTTGTGCTCTAACATCATCATCAGCAGTCATAAATAATTTAAGTTCTGCATCCGGAAAAACATGTGAACCAATATCTCTGCCATCCATAATTACACCTTTATGTTTGCCCATTTCTCTTTGCAAAGCAACCATTTTTGATCTAACCTCTTTTATTGATGCTATGGCACTAACATTATTGGCAACCTCCATTTTACGAATGTCCTTTTCAACATGTTCTCCATTTAATAACACTTCAGAAGATTTAGTATCTGTATTATAAACAAATGAAACGTCAATTAAAGGCAAGGCTTTAATCAATTTTGCAACATCTATAACAGAATCAACAATTATATTATTTCTAAGGCTAAACAATGTAATTGCTCTATACATTGCACCAGTATCAATATAATTATAATGGAGCTTTTGCGCTAAAGCCTTGGCTAAAGTACTTTTTCCACATGAAGAATAACCATCTATTGCAATTGTAATTTTTGACATAATCTAGGTAAATGTAATAAAATATTAAAATCTCTCAGCTACTTTTTAAATATTATTATTAATTTAGATATGATTTAAATCTTAACATAAATTTTGCGTACAATTTGGCTTTTTATACTTCTGTATTGTTGTTGCACAAATTTTACTTTTGCCTCTGATACGCTTGCTATACCTAAAAAACGCAAATACATACTTGGCACATCTTCGGTTATTTTAACAAGCTCATCTTTAATTTATTTAAATGAAGCATGGTATAAACAATACAAAACATCATCATTTCATAATTTTAATGATAATGGTGAATGGTTTATGCTTGATAAATTTGGGCATACGCTTACTACCTACCAAACAGGGAGATTAATGATGAATGCCATGAATTGGGCAGGATATTCAAAAAACAAACAACTCCTAATTGGCGGATTAAGTGGTTTTGCATATATGACTGCAATTGAAGTAATGGATGGCTATAGCCAAGGATGGGGATTTAGCTGGGGAGATATGGCAGCAAATGGTATTGGTAGTAGTTTAGCTATTGGCCAAAACATGTTATGGAAAACACAACGCATTCAATTAAAATATTCGTATTCAAAAACAAATTATCCTCAATACAACCAATCTTTACTTGGAAAAAATTTAAGTGAACAAATTTTAAAAGATTACAATGCTCAAACTTATTGGATAAGTATTAATCCATCTTCCTTTATAAAAAAAGAAAACAAATTTCCTAAATGGCTAAACTTTGCCTTTGGATATGGTGCAAATGGTATGTTAAATGCAAGAGATGCATACTTTGTAGTTTATGACAACAATGGAAATAGCCAATTAATAAAAAGGTACCAACAATATTATTTTTCGTTGGATGTTGATTTAACCAGAATTAAAACAAAATCAAAAGTTTTAAAATCCGTATTTTCGTGCTTAAATATTATAAAAATACCATTTCCAAATTTGGAATTGAGTGAACAAAAACTAAAATTTAATTATTATTAAAAAAATTATATGGAACTATACAGCATTAACACAGGGCATTTTAAACTAGATGGAGGAGCAATGTTTGGAGTTGTACCAAAATCAATATGGAACAGAACTAACCCAGCCGATGAAAACAATCTTTGTAGCTGGGCAATGCGTTGTTTATTAGTAAAAGATGGCAACAGACTCATTTTAATTGATAATGGAATGGGGAATAAACAAAATGATAAATTTTTTGGCTTTTACTATTTACATGGCAATGATACACTTGATTTATCTTTAGCAAAATATGGATTTAGTAAAGATGATATTACTGATGTTTTTTTAACGCATTTACATTTTGACCATTGTGGAGGAAGTATAGAATACAATGCCGATAAAACAAAACTAAAACCAGCGTTTAAAAACGCAAAATACTGGTGTGCGCAAAAACATTGGGATTGGGCTGTAAATCCTAATCCAAGAGAAAAGGCGAGTTTTTTAAAAGAAAATATTTTACCAATACAAGAAAGTGGTCAGTTAAACTTTGTTGATGCTACTAAAGAATTTATTCCAAATTTTAGTATTTATGAAGCAAATGGGCATACAGAAGCTATGTTATTACCGCTTATTAAATATAAAAACACAACTATTGCATTTATGGCAGATTTAATTCCTTCAGTAGGTCATTTACCAATTCCTTATGTGATGGGTTATGATGTTAGACCTTTAAATACACTTACTGAAAAAAATTACATACTAAATGAGGCAGTAAAAAATAATTGGACATTATTTTTTGAACATGACCCAATTAACGAATGTTGCTCATTAATAGAAACAGAAAAAGGAATTAGAGCAAATGAAATGTTTAAATTAGAGGAACTATAAAATTCAAAACTATGAATAGCAACAATAAACGATTAAAAATTGGTGAAGGGAAAATAAGTGGTTATGTTTCTATATTTTTAGCTATACTATCTTTTTTAGCAGTATTTTGTTTTAAATACCCTGAAATACTTACTTCACCCGAATTTAGAGCTGTATATAAAGGCGAGCAAATGGAAGTACTTTTAACATCTGTTATTATTGCCGCATTTTTGTTTGCAATTTTAAGTTTTATTTTAAGTAAAAAAAAGAAATATGCTTTAATTGGTTTAATAATAATAACTCTAACAGTTTTAATTGGTGGGCTTAAAGTAGAAGCAACAGCTGTTGGAGCAAGTAGATGGTATTTAGGCTTAGATTGGTTATTACTAGATTTATTATTAATGTCAGTAATATTTATTCCTATTGAAATGATTTGGCCTAAAAACACAGAACAGCCAAGATTTCATGAAGAATGGCGTACAGATTTAGTATATTTTGTAATTAGTCATTTATTTATTCAATTATTTACAGTTATTATAAATGCTCCTGTAAAAGCTGTATTTGGAGGTATGGGATTAACAGGTTTGCATAATTGGATACAAGACTTACCATTTGTAATTGAATTATTTTTAGCATTTTTCACTGCTGATTTTTGCCAATATTGGGCACATCGTTTTTTCCATTCACATGTTTATTTATGGCGATTTCACTCTATACACCATTCAACCCAAAACATGGATTGGTTAGCTGGAAGTAGAACTCATTTTATTGATATAATAGTTACACGCTGTGCAGCATTTACTCCTTTATTTGTGTTTGGATTTTCGCCAATAGTCTTTAATATTTATATACTTTTTATGGCAATTCATGCAGTATTAATACACTCTAATACACGTATTAATTTTGGATTCTGGAAATACATGTTTGCTACACCGCAATATCATCATTGGCATCATTGCGAAGATCCAAAACATTATGGTAAAAACTTTGCTACCATTTTCCCGTTTATTGATAGAATATTTGGCACTTATTATTTACCAAACAACATTTGGCCTGATGGCACAGGTGTGCACGAAGGAAATTACCCAAAAGGATATTTAAAACAAATGATACATCCTTTTACAAAAAGTCCCTTTGATAATGATTTAAAAATGGAAGAAAGAACAGATAGGTAATTAATTTCTCTCTCCAAAAATTTTGCTACCAACTCTAATTAAAGTTGAACCTTCTTCAATGGCAATGCGATAATCAGAACTCATTCCTGTACTTAAAATTTTATATTCAGGAAATTGCATTTTAAAATTATATAAAGCCTTAAATTCTTTTCTTATTTGCATTTCATCATCAGTATTTGATGCCATTGCCATAAAGCCTTCAATAGTAATATTTTTAAATTCTAAAAACTCACTTGATGTAAGCAAATCAGTGGCTTCATCAAAGCTCAACCCAAATTTTGTTTCCTCAGTTGCAATGTATATTTGAAGCAAACATTTTATTGTTCTATTATTTTTAATGGCTTCTTTATTTATTTCTTTCAATAATTTAAAACTATCTACACCATGTATTAAATAAACAAAAGGAGCAATGTATTTTACCTTATTGCTTTGTAAATGTCCAATAAAATGCCATCGTATTTCTTTAGGTAAACTATCATGTTTATCTACTAATTCTTGTACATAGTTTTCTCCAAAATCTAACTGGCCCGCTTCATAAGCCTCTAATAACATTTCATTAGGTTTTGTTTTAGAAACTGCAACCAATAAAACATTGCTTGGCAATTGTTGTTTTAACTGAACTATATTTTGAGCAATAGACATTTATTTCCCTATTATTCTTCTAAACTATAAATTAATAAACCACTTCGCATTTTTGGTTCTACCCATGTTGATTTTGGAGGCATAATATTATTAGTATCTGCTATCCATTTTAAGTGTTCCATGGTAATTGGATATAAACCAAATGCTACAGCAGCTTTACCTTCATCTACTTGCTTTTTCAATGCTTCGCTTCCTCTTACACCAGGCACAAAACCAATGCGTTTATCAGTTTTTAAATCATGAATATCAAAAATAGGTGATAAGATATATTTAGTTAAGATAGCCGAATCTAAACTATCAATTGGATCTTTAAGATTTACAATTTTATCTTTAGCTTTTAACGAATACCATTTTTTCTCGATATACATTGAAAACTCTTGCGATTGCAAAGGTTTATATTGTGGTGATTTAATTTCCGTAATAATAAAATTGGTTTTTAAATTATACATTAATTCATTAACCGATAAATTATTTAAATCTTTTACAACTCTATTATATTCAAATATCTTTAAATGCGATTCTGGAAAAAATACTCCTAAATAATAATTAAAAGCTTCTTTACCAGTAAATGCCTTATGTGTAGACCTTCTTAATTTACCTAACAGTGTAGCAGATGCCGATCTATGATGACCATCTGCAATGTATATATTTGGAATGGTAGAAAAACGCTCTGCTATTTTCAAAACTGTTTTTTTATCTTCAACAACCCAAACAGTGTGGCGCACTCTATCTGTAGTTGTAAAATCATAATCGGGTCTAGTAAGTGCTATTTCATCAGAAATAGCATCAATTTCAACATCGTTAGGATAAGAAAATAAAACAGGCTCTGCATTAAATTCACACACTTCCAAATAGTCTTTTAACTTTTCTTCGCGTTGAGTTATTGTTTGCTCATGAATTTTAATTACCCCATTTATATAATCATCAATACTAGTACAAGCAATTATTCCTAAATATTCATTATCTTCTTTTATCTGACGATATATGTAATAACAAGGTTTTTCATCTCTAAAAAATATTTTTTCACGTACAAATTTTTTAAAATGATTTTTCACTTTTTGCAATCTTTCAGAAGATCCAGGCTTTGTTTTAATACCATCTTCATAATCTGGATTAATAACATGAAGAAATGAAAAAGGATTCCCCGCTAATTTTTCTCTTAGTTCGGACGAATTATAACCATCAACCGAACGTGAAGCTACTAAATGCACTTTATCGTTTTGAGGTCTAATAGCTTTAAACGGAATTATTTTTGCCATAAAAATGAGTAAGACAATTTTATTATTTGTCTATAAATTTAATAAAAAATAATTATTTATCT
>ERZ724520.1661-NODE-1661-length-10941-cov-4.175547_pt1 | contig 10941 bp, 4 predicted proteins | sample MGYA00376053_ERZ724520 | MGnify/ENA primary metagenome ERZ724520 (study PRJEB28724, sample SAMN07190886) | activated sludge metagenome | isolation source: activated sludge of sewage treatment plant in Hong Hong | place: USA: Christiansburg, Virginia | collected... | reverse complement strand
AATTAAAGGAAGCAAAGCCTAACGAAAACATTTTATTTCAATTACCAACAGGTGGTGGTAAAACCATCATCTTTTCTGAAATTGCTAAACGTTACATCAATCACTTTAATCGTAAGGTGTTAATCTTAACGCATCGTATTGAGTTAAGTAAGCAAACATCAGATGTTTTAGTGGGCATTGGTATTAAAAACAAAGTAATTAATAGTGAGGTTAAAAACTTAGCACAGCAAACCGATTACCAAAGTTTTACCGCTTTAGTAGAGACTTTAAATAACCGTTTACAAGAAGACGAACAGTTTTTAGAAGATATTGGTTTAGTAATTGTGGATGAGGCTCACTACAATTCGTTCCGTAAAATATTTCATTATTTTGAGAACGTTAATATTTTAGGAGTAACCGCAACACCTTTAAGCAGCAATAAAAAATTACCGCTTTATCAAACTTATAAAGAAATTATTGTAGGCGAAAGCATCTCCTCGTTAATTGACCAAGGCTTTTTAGCAGAAGGTGTTACCTACTCCAACGACGTTAATATTAGCACGCTAAAGGTTGGTAATAACGGAGAATTTACAACAGGTTCGCATGAGATACTATATTCTCAAGCGATGATGCAAGGTAAATTGTTGGATGCCTATGAGGAAATTGGAAAAGGTACTAAAACCTTAATTTTTAACGCCGGTATTTTAACAAGTATAGCCGTTTATAATTTATTCAAATCAAAAGGCTACCCTATTCGTTATTTAGATAGTACGTTTAGTGATAGAGATAGAGCTGAAACCTTAGATTGGTTTAAAAACACAAAAGATGGAATATTAAGTTCGGTAAGTATTTTAACTACAGGATTTGACGAACCAGAAGTTGAAACAATAATATTAAATAGAGCTACCAAATCCTTAACCCTTTATCATCAAATGATTGGGCGTGGATCTCGTGTATTGCCGCATAAAAAGAAATTTAATATTGTTGATTTAGGTAATAACTCTCGCCGATTTAATTTATGGCAATTCCCAATTGATTGGAAACATGTGTTTGTTGCACCACATCAATATTTAGAACATAGGTATAAAGAAGAATGGGATTACGAATTAGAAAATGATTACGAATTACCTGATGATATTAAAGCACGCTTTTTAAATTCATCGGCAGAAGCCTTTATTGTGAGAGAAAGGTATTTGCAATGTTTACGTAAAGGTTTGAAACCTGCTTTGGTATTAGACCATTCATTAGATGATCATTTTGGTAGGATAAAAGATAATGCTGCAGATTTTGATGAAGCATTTGAATTATTTGATTTATTGCAAGAAGAGGTTGCCTATAGAGTTAAGCAATTTTCGAAATGCATTAATGCAACAAATAATTACACAGATTACCAAATTCAAACTTATACTAGTAAACTTAGAAGAAGAATTATTGGTTGGTTTGTTGAATAAGAATACCCTACCCTATTTTTACAGAAGTCATACTTAAGGAACCAGCAACAAGTTTATCATTAAATAAACTTAATGTTTCCGTTTTATCTTTTAATCCTAAGCTATAAATTAAAGGTAAAAAATGGTCGGGTGTTGGAGCTGCTAATTGCAATGATTTATCTTGTTTTTGATAATTAACTATTGGTTCAAAATTTCCATCAAGCAACCATTTATTTACTTTTTCACGAGCTTCAATAGCCCAATCAAAGCCATAATTATCTCTATCAAAATTTCTAAAATCTACTAAACCTAAATTATGAATAATGTTGCCGCTTCCAACTATCAAAATACCCTTATTACGCAAAGCATGTAACTTTTTTGCTAATTCGTAATGGTAAGATGCTGGTTGAGAATAATCTATACTCAATTGAATTACTGGAATATCTGCCTTAGGATATAAATGAATAAGTACACTCCAAGCACCATGATCAAGTCCCCATTTTTCATCTAACTCAACGCTAATTGGTTTTAATAGTTCCTTAGTTTCTTTTGCTAATGTCGGACTTCCCTTTGCTGGATATTGTACTTTAAATAATTCATCGGGGAAACCACCAAAATCATGAATAGTTTGGGGCATTTGCATAGCAGTAACTTTAGTGCCTTTTGTATACCAATGTGCAGATATGCATAAAATAGCCTGTGGTTTTGGTAAGGTTTTAGCAATAGTTCTAAATCCTGTAACAAATTGATTTTCTTCAATTGCATTCATTGGGCTACCATGACCTAAAAACAATACAGGCATTTTTTCGGTAGTTGCAAACTGACTGGTTATTTTTTCTAGTTCATTTAAATTTGATATCATAGCTGTAAGAGGTATAATTCCTAGAGATTTTAAAAATGCTTTCCTATCCATAAAATAATCTTAATCAAAGATACGAATAAATTAGATGTTGCAACATTTAATTTTCAGTGTTAAATATGATTACATTATTACATAACCGTCTTTCTATGATTATTTAGTTTTATTTTCTTTTTTCCATGATGAAAAAAGAAACAAAAAAATCTAGGCAAAACACCAAATCCGTTTTTCATCGCACTTCCTCCGCTTCAGCTCCTCCTGAAAAACTAGGATTTCGCACCGTTTTGCCAAAACCTACCGCACCTCACTAAAATTAAATTACTGATTTTTTAACCTTAGATTATTTTTCTGGCAGATTTTATCATTATGATTTCACAAAAAAGCCTTTTATAACAACACTTTTAAATTATTTGATGGTAGATATTATATTAAAATATTAATAAAATAGATCCAGAAACAAGTTCTGGATGACTGAAAATTTATTTAAGTAATACTAGAACATACTTAATCTTAAACCAAATCTGTAAAACAAATCAATTTTGTTATTTTGGTTTAATGCAGTACCAATATCAAATCTAAATATTTTTAAAATTTTATCTACTCCAACATACACTTCATTATAAGTGCCAGTTTCTGTTGCTACACCATTAATACCAACTATTTCATAAAATTTAAGCTTTCTTAATAATGGTATTTTGCCTAAGAAGAAACCTCTAAAATTATGAGAAACATGGTATTCAACAAATTTTGTATTAGTGCTTAATGTATAATATTTTAAATTATGAAATTCAGAAATTTGGCTACGAGTAGATAAAAAAGATAAATCGGAACTAGGTTTATTTAACAAGAAAAAAGTTTGGTTACCATTAAAGTGTTTATAATCTGCAAAATTCATATTTTTATTATTGAAGAAAACACCACCTGTAACATCAAATTTTAATTCTCCAAAACTCCTTACATCTATGTCTTTACCAACTCCTGCCTCTATATAATCATAATTAAAGGCAGAGGTATTAATTGACATTCCTTTTTTATAAGAGAAAGAAAATTCGGGCCACTTAGTTTGTAAAATGCGTTTAAAGGTTGGGTAGGTTTCGTATTTAGCAAATGGAATAATTTTAAAATTAACTTTAAACTGAAGTAATTGTTCAGGTTTAAAGAATTGCGTTTTACTATATGCACCATCATCAAGTATAGGATTATTTGAAGTAAAATGCTTGTTTTCATCACCAATTAAATAATTAAAGCTATTATTTAATAATGATTCTCTTGATATGAATTGAGCATCCACATTTGAATAAAGTCCATTCACTAATTCGTGATTGTAGTTAACTTGAACCATATCTTTTTGATATAATTTCATGTAATTGCTTTTATCAAATAAGGTATAAGAAGTATTTAGTAGATTACCAATTGGTTCAAACTCATTAAATTGAGTTAAGTTACGTGAAGCACTTAACAATATGTTTTGATTTTTTTTAGGGTTAAAGAGTTTATACGCGCTGGCACCTCCTGTCCATTTTAAATTATCTATACCATAATGTGCAAATGCAGATATTCCTTTTATTACCCTTGTTTCTTTATTTCTATTTCTAAAAAAACCTTTTAAAGTAAAATTGGTTCCTTCAACCGTATTATATGAAACCATATCAAACAATGGATTTGTATAAAAGGAATTTCCCCTAATTCTATTATCCTTAGTAATACCGTTTAAGCCAACATGCCATTTACTTTCGGCTTTAGAAACAGAATCTTTATACTCTTTGCTTTCCATGCGCTTTAGTAAGCTATCCCCTTTTTGGTAGTATTTAGATTCTTCAGCTGATAAAATAGCAGGGCGTGCTGTTGTCCAATAACTAGTATCTTTTTTATTGGCTTGTTCTTCTATTTTAAAAACCTCATTATTAAAATATTTTTTAGGGAAACTTCTGTTTAAATTATAATTGGTAATTGAAGCAGTGCTTAAATCGTTGGCACCAAATCCAAAAATCTTAATATGACTATAAATCTGCATTTGAGTAGGAACCCAAATACTATCATTTACCAATACCATTTCTTGTTTTAAATGCACAGTATCAGCAAAATCAATTTGAGCATCTTTAGTAATGTATAAATCGCTCGAATAAATTTGGTAATTGTCTCCCTCGTTAATATACATTTGCCCATGAAATAAGGGATCACCTTTTCTTCTTGGAATGATTTCAATTTTGTGTACTGGTTTATTATCAATATAAAATGTACCTAAATATTTATATTTATAGCTTAATAAGGAACCAGTTGCTAAAGGTGAAACAAAAGGGCGTTCCGAATAATTTTCTATTTTAATTGATGGCTCATAAAAATTAACAAATACATCCTCTACCCTATTCCAACTATATCCAGCTTTTTGACCAGCAACTCTACTGGCAATCATTTCTTCTTTTTTCTTTTCGGGTTTTTGCATGCTGAATTTTGCAACAGATTCCGACATGTAAACAATTCCAAAATTTGTAGAATCAGGTAAATCTTTTTTATTAATGAAGAAAGGTAATTTTTTAGGAGCTTCTAATAATTTAACAGTACTTTTCATGTATACATCAGCGCTAAACGATTGTGTTTTATCGTTATTAGTAGCTCTTTGTTTTATGGCTTCGCGCATAATGGCATAGGCAGGGTCTTTTGAACTACTTTTAATAACTACTTCTTTTAACAAGTAATTTTCCGATTTCATGGTAATAATTAAATCAGAGGTTTTAGTATTGATGTCAATAGTTTCTTTATGTTTTACATAACCTAAAGTTTGAAAAACTAATACTACATCTTTTCCTTGCTTTACTGTAATGGCAAATTCTCCATCTGCATTAGCTGTGGTTCCAGTAGTGGTTCCATCAATAAAAACATTTACAAATGGGAGCTCAGTATTTTTATCATCAATTATTTTCCCTTTAATAGTAATGTATTCTTCTTTTACACCAAGGCTACGCATAATAAATGCCATATTAAAAGCTTGCTCTTTGTATTGACCATTTCTTCCGGATGCACCACCATGGCCACCTTCCATGGTTGTTTTAAGTAATAACAAATTAGTATCAGTTTTTAGCTCTCTAATTTTTGCAACCCATTTTGCAGGTTCCCAATATCCAACTTGCGAATCGTTATAGCCACCAGTAGCTAAAATATCGGGGTAATTGGTTTTAATAACATTATCGTAAGGTGAATACGATTTCAAGTATTGATAATACTCTTTTTGTTTAGGATTACCCCATTCTTCAAACTCAAAGGTTGTTAAGGGCAAAGTTTCGTCGAGCATAGTATTTATAACATCCACAAAAGGAACATTTGCTACCACGCATTTAAATAAATCGGGACGCATATTAGTAACAGCACCCATTAATAAGCCGCCGGCACTTCCGCCATTAATAGCCAGTTTTGATTTATTTGTATATTTTTCGGAGATTAAAAATTCGGCGCAATCAATAAAATCATAAAACGTATTTTTCTTATTAAATAATTTTCCGTTTTCGTACCATAGGTTTCCTAAATCATTACTACCTCTAATATGAGCCACGGCATAAACAAATCCTCTATCGGCATAACTAATAGCAAGTGAATTAAAATTTACTTCATTAGGAGCACCATACGATCCATAACTATATAAATAGCATGGGTTATTACCATTTAATTGCAGACCTTTTTTGTACAAAATAGTGATTGGTACTTTTGCCCCATCTCTAGCTGTGGCATATATGCGTTTAGTTTCATAATTGTTTTTATCAAAGGTACCAAGTATGGTATCAGCATCTATAAGTACACTGTTTTTTGAATACAAATCGTATTGAAAGGTTTGCCATGGATTTACTAAATCGGAAACTGTATACTGTAATGAATTGGTTTTGTTATAGTCATAATCTTCAAAATCTGACGATAAATAGGAATTTTCTAAACCAGTTTTTATAATATCAACCTCTTTAGTTTTTATATTAATTACTTTTATTCTTGATTGTGCATTTTCCTTTTCGGTTACAATCATAAAGTCTTTTGTATAAGTAATATCTTCTAATAACACATTGGGATTATGAGGAATTACATCTGTCCAATTTTTGCTTAAACTTTGATTTATTTTTGTTTTAGCTAGGCGGTAATTAATTGCAATAAAATTTGTAGAAATATAAAATTCATCATTTGCAATATGCTCTAACCTGTATATAATGTTAGGATCGCGTTTCAAAAATAAAGTAGGTTTTACATTTGAGCCATCAGCTGGCATATACCACACTTCGGTTGATTTAGTTTTAGTTACAGTAATAAATATGTATTTTTTTGAAATGGAAGTACTTATGCCAATTTGATAGGTTTTATCTAATTCTTCAAACACTAATTCGTCGGAAGAAATTGGCGTACCAATAACATGTTTATATATTCTATATTCCCTTAGTGTTTTATCTTCTGGTTTTGTATAGTATACTGTTTTATTATCTTGTGCCCAATGTAAATTCATAATATTATCGAGCTTATCAGAAATTATAATGCTATCATTATCTATGCGCTTAAGAGTGTAGTTACTTACCCTATTTCCTTTATTATCAACCCCATAATACAATAATTCTTGGTTAGGACTAATTTTAACGCCCGAAACATTAACATAAGGTTGTTCTACAGCTAGTTTATTAATATCAAGTACAATTGTTTCTTTTTGTAAGTCTTCTGTAGTGTCTTTTTTACGGCAAATAATTTGGTATTCTTTTCCTTTTTCAAATCTATTATAGTAAAAATAGCCTTTACTTTTTTTAGGTCTACTTGATGAACTTTCTTTATGACGTGATTTTAATTCATCGTATAATACTTTTTGTAAAAAAGTACTTTGTTTCATTACATTATCTGCATAGGTATTTTCGGCATAAAGGTGGTTAATGACTTCAGGAGCATTTTTATCTCTCATCCAATAATAATTATCTACAAGTGTATCATTATGTATTATTAATTGATTGGGAATTTTTTTGACAATGGGAGCTTCAATATCATTTGTTTGAGAAACAATAGGTTGAATAAATAGAAATGAAATAAAAAGTAAATAAATTTTAATGTTCATATATATAATTTTGTATAGGACGCTTATGAGTGATAAAAAGTTACAGCTAATTTAAATTTAATTTGAGGATTTAGAGCAATGAAAATGCATTTAAAATAAAATCGGTAGATTTTACTATGTAAGCGGTAATCAATAAAATTTAATGGAGAAGAAAGCTTAAAATAACTCAATAAGTTATAGCATTTTAAATATTTAAAGTTGCAATTTGTTAAACTTCATTATTATTTCAATGCCTTAATCATCTATTTTCTTTTGGTTTAGAGTATGTATCTTATGTTTTGAATGCAGAAGTTAAGGAGTTTACAGAGTCACATCATTTATTTGCAGTGTTCTTTAAGGAGATTAAAAATGAGTTGTTCAATTTGATAATATATGATAAAAAGAGTAAATTTAAGCTATCTAGATAGAACTAAAAAAACATCCTTATCTCGCAAAAATATCCAGGTAAGTATGGAAAAAGTAGTCCTATATGGACGTTATGCCTCATGCTAAGAACGACACCAAACCCGACAAAATAAAATGGCAGACAGAACCGCAATAGATACAATTCGAGGATACTTTTATCAATTTGACTATTCTATAATTTCTCTATTAAAATTATCAAATGATACGGAATCTATCTTAGTAGAAGGAGTAGAAGATATTGACATCACAACTGCATCAGAAACAACTGCGATTCAATGTAAATACTATGAAAAAACTGAATACAATCATTCTTTAATTGCTGAACCAATTAGGCTAATGTTAAATCATTTTAAAGAAGTAAAATTAGGTAATAAGGCTGAAATAAAATACAAATTAAGAGGCTACTATAAATCAGGTCATTCAAAATTGGCTTTACCTTTAAGTATTCAAAACTTAAAGGACAACTTTTTAACTTACACTAGGACCGAAAAAGTTAGTAATGTAAATACTAAGGTCAAACATTTTCATCACATTGAACTTAGTCTTAGTGATACAGACTTAATTGAATTTATTGGATTACTTGAAATTGACATAAATGCAATTGAATTTGAAAAACAATTTAAGGAAATTATAGGTCTTTTCAAGACGACATTTAATTGTAGTGACTTTTCATCTGAATTCTATTTTTACAATAGTGCATTAAGGGTATTAAGAGACATATCTAAAGATTCAAATCAATCAAATAGAAATATTACAAAAGGAGAATTTTTAAATCGGGTAAATAATTCAAGGATATTATTTAATGAATGGTACGTCCTAATAAAAGGAGAAAAGGCTCATTATGCTAACTTAAGAAAGGAATATTTTAGCAATGTAAATATTTTGTTCAAAGAAAGGTTTTTTCTTTTTGAAATTGAACCAAGCTCGTATTCACGAAGTGATATAAAAACGCTCTTAAATCTAGTTATTAAGAACTATACGAAAATTATAAATCAACCTACTCCATTTTGCCCTTACATATATATTCATGGAATAGATAATTCAGAGTTGATAGAATTAAAGAAGGATTTAACAGAAGATGAAATTATAATTGCAGATGGTTTTGATTATGAGGGAGCCGAATTCAATCCAAAATCTGTAATAAAAAAACCAGCTCTTTCTTATCAAATCAAACTTAAATTTCTGAATAAATTGGAATACTTAAATGACACGCTTAGTTTAACTGGTAGACGGTCTGAAATTTATCAATTTTATTTAAATGACATTTATTTTGATTACAATTCAAATTCTATTAAAGTAGTAAAAATCCAAGTCGACAACCTAAATAAAATTAAAAACATATTATAGATGAGCACAGAAGAATCCATGGAGCAGAATGCTCAAGTTATTGCGGTATTTCCTGATAAAGTAAAAATATCAGTTAAAGATTTGGAAATATTTAAAAATGTTGACGAAACATTGAAAGTAGGTTCATACTTAAAAATTGAAGATAGTGAGAACGCCAGTTTAATAGCAATAATTGAAAACTTTCAAATTTCAATTCGAGACGTTAAAGATGAAAATGGAGAAATAAAACATGTTAGAGAGCATATTATAGAAGCATTTCCTCTTGGCGTTTTAAGAGATGGAAAATTTGAGAGAGGAGGAGATTCACTTGCTATTCCACCTAAGAATGTTGTCCCTGCGACTGTTGAAGAGATTAAAAAAATCTATGAAGAATCAATCGAAGAAAAAGAAAGTTATACTTTTTCATCCTTAGCTTCCAACCCAACAGTAAAAGTTCCTGTAAATGGAAATAAGTTTTTTAACAAGCACATAGCAATCGTTGGTTCAACTGGCTCAGGAAAATCACATACTTTATCATCAATTATTCAGAAAGCAGTTTCAACAAAAGATGGCGATTTTTCACTAAACAATTCTCATGTCATCATTTTTGATATTCATTCAGAATACAAATCAGCATTCCCGAATGCAAATTTTATTGATATTTCTAATCTTGCTTTACCGTATTGGTTATTAAACAGTGAAGAACTTGAGGAGATATTATTAGATACTGGTGAAAGGGACAATTACAACCAATCTTCAGTATTTAGAAAATTAGTTACAGAAAACAAAAAGAAACACAATCCAAGTCTCACAAAAGTGTTCTATGACACGCCTTTGTTTTTTGACATCACAGAAGTTCAAAATGCTTTATATAACTTAAAAAACGAAACAAAAAACTCAAAATCTTCTAGTCGCTATATGGTTGTTGACGCTTCATATACGTGTACGGATAGCAGTACAACGGTTGACACAGGGTTGTTATTAAGTGAAGAAGAAAAAATTGCTAAGTACTTTGAAGAAGAATTGCAGTTTCACCCTACAAAAAATCAAAATGTAACGAAAGGAGATTATGCAGAGGGAACTCTTGACAAATTTTTCGTGAGATTTCAAGAAAAAATCAATCAAGACCGTCTTTCGTTCCTATTTGGTACCGATGCTAAAACCATATCTTTTGAAAATACTCTAAAAAATCTATTAGGTTATACTTCAGAGAATAAATCAAACATCACTGTGATTGATTTAAGTGGCGTTCCTTTCGAGGTTTTAAGCATTACTGTTTCATTAATTTCAAGATTAATTTTTGAGCATGGATATTTTTATAAAAGACTAAGGTGTACTTCTAATCCGAGCGAAACAATAAACAATGATGTTCCTATATTACTAGTATATGAAGAAGCACATAAGTACGTTCCAAATAGTGAACTAGTCAAATTTCGTTCGTCAAAAAAGTCAATTGAAAGAATTGCTAAGGAAGGCAGAAAGTATGGTGTGACGTTGCTTTTAGCTAGTCAAAGACCTTCTGAAATCTCGGAAACTATTTTTTCACAATGCAACAATTTTATCGCAATGAGACTTACGAATCCAGTCGACCAAAGCTATGTCAAAAAATTATTACCAGATTCTTTAGGTTCATTAGTTGACAAAATGACTTCTTTGAAACAAGGTGAAGCAATTCTTGTAGGCGAATCCATAATTTTACCATCAATAGTTAAAATAGACAGATGTGACCCACAGCCTTCATCAAATGACATTCCATATTGGGAACTTTGGAAAAATGAATGGAAGGATATGAATTTTGAGGAATTAAAAAATGAATGGTATGTCTAGTCCTGAAAAAAGTTGACACGGGTTAGATTGTAAATTTACATTAAATT
>ERZ724520.1658-NODE-1658-length-10949-cov-4.873508_pt1 | contig 10949 bp, 12 predicted proteins | sample MGYA00376053_ERZ724520 | MGnify/ENA primary metagenome ERZ724520 (study PRJEB28724, sample SAMN07190886) | activated sludge metagenome | isolation source: activated sludge of sewage treatment plant in Hong Hong | place: USA: Christiansburg, Virginia | collected... | reverse complement strand
TTTTTAACTTTTAGCTTTTAATTTTGTACTTTTGCACCAATTATTGAACTTATTATCACATTTACATCGTGTAATTTGTTTTTTACCAGTCACAAGAATATGTCTATATAAAAACACTCTTCTCCGTTTTTTATATTTGATAGTGACCATTTTTAACAGCTTGTATTTTCATATTCAATACATTCTCATTTTCAAAAAATAATGTTATTTAAAGATTTAAATTTAATTGAGCCTATCTTAAAGGCTCTACAAACCGAAGGTTATACAACACCTACGCCCATTCAGGAACAATCTATTCCTACTATATTACAAAAAAGAGATTTATTAGGCTGCGCACAAACCGGAACTGGAAAAACCGCCGCCTTTGCTATCCCTATGATTCAGTTGTTAGCAGAAGATTTGGTTTCGGGAAAACCGACAAAAGCACCCAAAGCATTAATTCTAACACCAACACGTGAATTAGCCATTCAAATTATGGAAAGTTTTGCAGCTTATGGCAGGCATATTCCTTTAAAGCGAACGGTTATTTTTGGAGGCGTAAACCAACATGGACAAGTGATGGCATTGCAAAAAGGCATTGACATATTAATAGCAACTCCAGGCAGATTGTTGGATTTAATGAATCAAGGATATGTGGACTTTCGCTCTATACAGATTTTTGTATTAGACGAAGCGGACAGAATGTTGGACATGGGTTTTGTAAATGATGTAAAAAAAATTATAGCAAAACTTCCGATAAAACGTCAAACACTTTTTTTCTCGGCGACCATGCCCAATGAAATCCAAAGTTTGGCAAATACCATTTTGACAAATCCGAAGAAGGTAGAAGTAACGCCTGTTTCCTCCACCGCAGAAACGATAGACCAATCTGTATTTTTTGTTGATAAGAAAAATAAAAATGCATTATTAATTCATCTTTTAAAAAATAAAGAAATCAAAAGAGTATTGGTATTTACTCGTACTAAACACGGTGCCGATAAAGTAGTGAAAGTCTTGGAAGCAGCGGGCGTAAAATCAGCTGCCATTCATGGCAACAAATCACAAAATGCCAGACAGAACGCTTTGCAAAACTTTAAAAACAGCGTGATTCGCGTGCTGGTAGCAACGGATATTGCTGCCAGAGGGATTGACGTAGATGATTTAACGCATGTTATCAATTACGAATTACCGGAAGTGCCGGAAACGTATGTTCATAGAATTGGGCGTACCGGGCGAGCGGGAAATGCCGGTATTGCATTGGCTTTTTGCGATTCTGAAGAGAAATTATTATTGCGGGATATTCAAAAACTAACCGGCAAACAGATTCCTGTTCGGGTAGATCATCCGTATCCAATTGCAACGGTACAAGTGGAATTAAAAGAACCACATCAGCATAACTTCGGAACGAATACGCCAAAAAACCATGCTCCAAAACCCAATAAAAAGAAATGGTACGGAGGAAAGCCTGCGGCTAAATAATTTCATCCATGATGGACATATAAGTCGGCTCAAAAGCAGTCTTTACATCCGCATATCCTAAAGATTTCAGCCTATCAGAAGTGGACGTTCCAATAGAAATGATAGACTGATTTTTCTCCAAAGGATAATTCGTCAAATATGCCTCCACATTCATCGGGCTGGTGAATACCAAGATTTGCTCTGTTCGCTTCTTGATGGATGCTTTGGGGGTATTTTCATACACAATAAGTGTGTGAATGTCTTTATTTTTAGAAATGGATTTTTGAATACTTCTCAAAGAATTTTTAGCTTGTATAAAAATGATTTTACCGTTAGCCGTTTCATCAAATTTTTGAGAAACATTGGCAATATCTCCTCCTTGTCCAATAAAATCTACTGGATAGCCTAACTCTAATATAGCTCGTGCAGTTCCTTTGTTTACGGCTGCAATTTTTATTGTAGGAGAAATATTTTTTACGGTATCGAAAAAATATTTTACTCCATTTTTACTACTAAAAAATAACCAATCTATTTCCTTTGGTAAGTCAAAATTTATGGGAGAAAAATCTATCAAAGTAGCATAATTTACGGTATAATCCAATGCTTTCAATCCTCTGACGATATAATCATTTTCTTGCAAATCAGAAGAAATAAAAACAGCAGTTGGAGTGCTATTTTTCAAACTTAAAACTATTGGTTCTATAGCTTTCGGAATATTGTTTAACTCATCATTAGGTAAAACAACATGTTTTCTTTTTGGGAAAGTATTCCATGCTTTTGCCTGAGAAATCCAAACATGTGTTTCCTCCTTTATTTTTTCCGCATACACGCCTAACGGCATTTGGCAACCGCCCTCAAAATCATGTAAGATTTGACGTTCAATTGCTGCAATTTCAGCACTTTTATCATCATTCAACAGAGAGCATATTTCCTTCATTCGTTCATCTGCCTCTCTGATTTGAAAAGCTAAAACGCCTTGCGCCGGTGCCGGAATAAATGCCGGTGCTTTTAAGACAACTTGCTCAAATGCGCTGATATCGATATTTAGTCTTTCGATACCGGCAGATGCCAAAACAATGGCATCGTATTTTTCTTCTGAAAGTTTATGGATGCGGGAAGGCACGTTTCCTCTCAAATCTTGGATATTAAAATCGGGACGCAATGCTAATAATTGCGCTTTTCTGCGAGCAGAAGAAGTACCGACTATCGCATTTTGCTTTAATTTTAAAAGTGATTTTCTATCTACTTTTTCTTTTCTAATTAATAAAATATCAAATGGATTGGCTCTTTTTGAAAAGGCTGTTAATGTTAATCCTTGAGCATTTTCGGTAGGCATATCTTTACAAGAATGTACTGCCATGTCAATCTCATTGGACAATAAGGCATCTTCCAATTCTTTGGTAAAAAATCCTTTTCCTTCCATTTTATCAAAGCTCAAATTCCATTGCTGGGTAGCATCGCCTTTGGTTTTTATTATTTTCAGCTCAGCTTGGTAGCCATTTTTTTCTAGGATGGATTTGGTAAGATTTGCTTGCCACAATGCCAACTCACTTCCTCGTGTACCAATAATTACAGGGTTTGTATTTTTCTTCATGTAAAAATTAAAACGTTTGATAAAACAAAGTGTTTAATACATAATAGCATCGCTATTATGGTCTGAATTTTTTATTCAGCAATGATTTTTTGGAAGCCTTGAAAGGAAGTGCAATATACTTTTCTTCCATGTATTGCATTACTTTTTCCAATACTTCTTTAGATTGTACATCTAAACTTTCTATATCTTTTCTAAAAGCACCATTTAATGCTCTTTCTCTAATGTCTTTTACTTCATTGGGAATATGTGCTAATGCTAACTCCAAGCGTCTTTCTTTATACAAATCGCTGAAGCTGACTAAAAATTCTTCCAACATTGCTTCGGCTTTATACAACTCTCCTCTTCTGAAACGCATATTCTCTTGTGCTTTTTTTTCTAAAGAAGCAACATCTATATAGTCAACATTTTCTGATTCTATTATTTCTTGGGCTACATCTTGCGGCACTGCCAAATCTACAATTATGGCTTTTTTCCCTTTGGGGGCAATTCTTTCAAAAATTTCTTTGGTAAGCACTACGTAATTTGCACCGGTACAAGTCAAAATAATATCTACATCTTCTGAGTGATTAATTAATTTATCAAACTCAATCGCTTTCCCATTCTCAAAGCGAGCAGCTAAATCTTCCGCCTTGCTCAATGTTCTATTGTACACTGTTACATTATGTATTCCATATTTATTCAGCAAATTGGTCATTAAATGATTGGTTTGTCCGGCACCAATAATCATCACTTTGGCATCTTTGGTGATGTTTCTTTCCAATAAAGTTCTGAAAGCTAAAGAAACAACAGAAACCGGTTTTTCACCAATGCGGGTATCACAATGAATTTTTTTGGCGAAAACAATAGCTTGTTGGAATGCCAAACGAATATCATCGCCACATAAGCCATATTTTTTGGCATTCATGTAAGCCGATTTAATTTGTCCTAAAATTTCTCTTTCGCCAATTACCAAAGAATCAAACGAGGCCGCCACTCCCATAAAATGCTTTACGGCATCTTCTTTTTCAAAAACCATTGCTTTAGAAAGATGCAAATTTATCAACTCTTTATTGAAATTGGGGTTGATAAAAAGGAATAAATCTTTGAGAAATTTATTATCAATTACTCGGTCGCTCGTGAAAAAGAACGTAACACGATTACAGGTATTCAAATACAACAATTCGTCAATTTCAAAAGCATTTTTTAGCTCTTTCAATCTTTTTGCAGGATAATCAGCAACATCCTCATCAGAATCAGCAATAAGATAGTCTTTTAGCCTGTTGACTTTCGCTGTTTTATGTGTTATGGTAACTACTCTGTAGCGTTGCACTTTTCAGACCTTTTTACTTTTACAAATATGGCAATATTATAGGTAATAAAAAAATGATTTTGCTCATGTTCAATGGCGCTAACATAAAAATAACTATTCGGGATATTCTATTTGAACATAACACTTGCCATTTTGCAATTGCAAATCTTTTTTAATTCCTAAAGAATAACGAACAATTACATGTTTATTTTCATCCGTATCTGGCAATTTGCCTATTATTTTTGCATAAACAACCTTGCTGTTTACTAAGTTTTTGATTTTCAATACCGTACCAATTGGCAATATTTTATGCATGGCAAAATAAGCGGTTTCCATAGCACCTAAAGTGGTGGTCATTGGAGCGCCTGTGCCCTTAATTTGATTTGTCTTTTTACTGGCAGTTTGCTGTTTATAGATTCTTAGCAATTCTTTCTGTGTTGAATTATCAGATGCTTGAATATCAGGCTTTTCTATTGAATTTCCCGAATCAATAGTTTCATCTGTGGCTACTGGTTCCTTTACGATAGGTTCTGGCTCTTTTGTCTTAGATTCCGTTGGTTTCGTTTTAATTTCTGGTTCTTTTGTATTTACAACTATAGGTTTCACTTTTGAATCAGCATCGACCGTTGGAATCGATTTCCAATCTGTTTTTTGTACTTTAGAAATGGTAGGTGTCGGTTTTGATGCATTTTTTCCAACAATTAAAACACTACCAATTTTGATATTATAATCTGATAAACCATTCCATTTTTGCAAATCTTCTATAGAAACATTATACATTTTTGAAATAGCATATAATGTTTGGCTTTGTTCGACGATATGTGTTTTATCGGAAGAAGAGGAGACAGCAGGCTTCTCCTCTTCTTTCACTTTAACCGGAACTACATTTTTACTTGTTTCTGAATGTGATATTTTTGATTTATTCTTGTTTGGAATACGGATAATTTGTTCGGGTTTGATGTTATTGGCTGTTAAAGATGGATTTATCTGCAATACTTCTGTTGTAGAAACATCGTATTTTTTAGCAATTTTTGTTAATGTTTCTCCAAATTTCACCACATGCATAGTGTAGGGTGATGGTTTGGATGCATAAATAAATAGTGTACTGAATATTAATATGCAGCACACTATTGCTTGTCTAATTTCTCTGTGCATATTCATATTGGAACAAAGTTCCGTCATTAAAAGTTTTAAAAAAACACTTCTTTTCAACATAAGTTTAAATTACTTTTGCCATAAACTTTATTATTTTGAAAATCATAGGTATCATTCCTGCTCGATATGCCTCTACTCGTTTTCCGGGCAAGCCTCTGGCATCTATTATGGGAAAAACGATGATAAAAAGAGTTTATTATCAATGTTTGAAATCTATTTACTTGGATAATTTAATAGTGGCAACGGATGACGAACGTATTTATAATGAAGTAAAATCATTTAGAGGCAATGTTATTATGACTTCGACAGAGCATTTGAATGGAACTTCCCGATGTGCAGAAGCTATATCAAAACTTCCTGAGAAATATGATTATGTAATCAATATTCAAGGCGACGAACCGCTTATTCATCCTGAACAAATTGATACGTTAGGGAAAATCTTTTTTAAAGATGCCGATATTGAAATTGCCACTTTAGTAAAAAAAGAAACAGACGTGTCTCTTTTGGAAAACAGGCATATTGTAAAAGCAATAGTAAACAAACAATTTTTTGCGGTTGATTTTAAAAGGGAATTAACTACAACAGAAAATTTCTTATACAAACATATCGGTATTTATGGTTTTCAAACAAATATTTTGCAAGAACTTGTACAATTAGCGCCGAGTGAAAATGAAATAAAATATCAGTTAGAACAATTGCGCTGGCTGGACAATGGCTATCGAATAAAAGCCGGACTAACAGAACATGAAAGTATCAGCGTGGATGTACCAGAAGAGGTAGAAAAGATTGAACAAGTATTAAAAATAAGCAATTATTGATTATTATCTTATATTTCAATAACTAATAAGTGGAGCATATCGGATTCGAACCGATCGCCTCTACACTGCCAGCGTAGCGCTCTAGCCAAATGAGCTAATGCCCCAATATCTAAAAGAACGTCGCAAAGATAGAAATTAATTTAATACTAACAATTGATGAATCAATTTTGCTGCATTTTTTGAAGCGCCATCTTTTCCTATCTGTTCAAATAATAGTTGGTATGGGTTTGAATTGTTTATTAAAAACAACTGTTCTAATTCTTTTGCAATTTCTACTACATTGCAATCTTTTTGTATTCGCTCTTCTATTATTTTTTTATCTACAATTAAATTAGGCAAAGAAATATAAGATACTTTTGCTACACGCTTTCCGATTTGATAATTAAACCAAGAGGTTTTATACACTACCACTTGTGGCACATTAAACAAAGCAGTTTCCAACGTGGCGGTTCCGCTACAAACTATTGCTGCTTTGGAGTGTTGTAAAATTTCATACGTTTGGTCGAATATTAACTGAACATTTTTGGGTAAATTTTTTGGATATAAATCTGCTAAAGCGGACATGGCAGCAAGCACAAAATGTTCATTGGGAAATTTTTGAGCTACGTCCAACAGGACTGTTAAAAGAGATGAAATTTCCTGTTTTCTGCTGCCGGGTAATAATGCAATAGTTTGTTTGTTTTCTATTGCAACATCATTGTTTTTAATAATATCCAACAAAGGGTGTCCTACATAATGCGCAGAGGCATATTGATGTTTTTCATAAAATTCTTTTTCAAATGGAAGAATACAAAGCATCAAGTCCACGTATTTTTTTACTTTTTGAACTCGTTTTTCCCGCCATGCCCAAAATTTTGGAGAGATATAATAAATTACTTTATAACCTTGCTGTTTGCACCATTTGGCTAATCTTAAATTAAAGCCAGGGTAGTCAATTAAAATAACGGCATCGGGTTTAAATTCGGTAATAGCTTGTTTAATTTCTTTAAAATTTTTTTGAATCGTTCTAAGATTTTTCACCACTTCAAAAAAACCCATGAAAGCGAGTCGGTCTAATCCAAAAATCAACTCTATTCCCGCAGAGGCTAAATGCGGTCCGCCTACTCCTTTAAAAATTGCCTGTTTATCGAATTCCAAAAGCGCACGAACCAAATTTGCGCCATGCAAATCTCCAGATACTTCACCGGCAACAATAAAATAGTTCAATAGGTTTATTTTTATAAATTTAGCGAAGATATTTCACTCCAAACATCAATGCAATATAAATAACAGAAGCTATAAAAATGCCTTTGCACAGGGAGAATTTCTTCCATAAATTAAAAAGAAAAAACACAGGCAAATTAATGAACACAGATACTTTAATAAATGAAGGTAAAACCGATAAATCCTTTGCTCCATTTACATATTGCTCCCAAGTATAACTACTAAATTTGAATTCTTTATACAAAAAAAACATAAACATCGGTAAAACCATGCCTAATATAAAACCAAACAATGTTTGGTCTGCTTTATCTAAAAACGATTGATTTTTGGGTGGATTTTGATTCATTTCATCTTATTTATTGCACAAAAATACTGCTTTTAGCGAGTAAAACTAATCCTGTAAGAAAAGTGAATTTTTTAGTGGCTTAATTTGAGGTTATATAATTGTCCAACGCCCGCCGACACACCACCGATACCGCTGAGGAGATGCATAAAATTACTGTCCACTTGAAAGAGGATGTTTATAATGGCTGCTGTACTCATCAAAATTAATCCCGCAAAAAATGCATACGCCGGAATTTTACTATGGTGGTGATGCTTGTATCCATGTAAAATAGAAGAAGTACCCAAAATAAAAACGCTGAGAATCAAAATATATTCTACCCAGTGGTATTGCTCAAAATAGGCAGCTGCCACGGGCATCACCACTAAAAGAATAGGCGTAAGCATACAATGAACAGCGCACAAAGCAGACAAAAATACGGTCATTCGCTCCGCATAATGTTTGTGATTTTGTGTATTATGTTGTACCTTCATTTTGTAATTCAATTGCAAATATACAACATTATGCAACTAAATTGCAAGTATATATTGTTAAATAATTATGCACACAACAGAACAAATTCTAAAACATCATCATTTACGCATTACAGAAATTCGTATAGAATTATTACAATATTTTCAAAAAAATGGAAAAGCACTAACACATGCAGATTTAGAATTGCAATTTAATAAGAAATTTGACCGTGTTACCATTTACAGAACGCTTACTTCTTTTTTAGAAAATGGATTATTGCATAAAATTCCGGACGATACCGGAGTTGCAAAGTATGCACTCTGTTCGCATGAAGGTAGCACGCACACACACGATGATCATCACGTGCATTTTAAATGTCGTTTGTGCGATAAAATTGAATGTTTATATACGTTGGAAATTCCTAAACTAGCTTTGCCGAAAAAATATAAAATGGAAAATGCCAATTTATTGATAGAAGGAATTTGTGCGAGTTGCCATGCAATAAAATAAAATTAGTTTAAAACTAAACAACCTTTCTATTTGTATTATTAAAAATGAAGGAAGAAGAAATTATACATACTTCGGAGGAAAAAATATACGAACAATCCATTGAAAGAAAATACAGAAACTATAAATGGGTGATGTATCTTTTCATAGGAGGTGTAGCCTTTATGTTTCTAACTATTACTTTCTATTATTTATTGGAGCATTGGGGAACGAAAGGAATTAAGCTAAAGATACTTCCTATTTTTTATTGGAATACTCTAATTCTTATAGCCAGCAGCTATGTAATTCAATTGGCTAAAAAATATTTTCGAAATGATAATTATTTGTCTTATAAAACTTCGTTGCTCTTAGTATTAGGAAGTGGAATTTTATTATTATTTGGACAAATGGCAGGTTGGTTAGCCATGTATAAAGGTGGAATAATGCAAAATAGCCATGAAGCAGCTTATTTCTTTACCATATTTGGATTATATGCCCTGTATTCTTTTGGGGCTATCATTTTTTTAGCTTTTTTTACTTTTAAAAGCAATAAATTCCTCCATGATTATGCAACATCTGTTGTATATTTTACAGATCCTATAGTCAGGCATCAATTAAATTTATTCAGTTTATTTTGGTATGCTTTGGGAGTAATATGGATATATTTGATTTTCTTTTTTATGCTTGTTTGGAGATATTAAAATACCTGCCGAATAAAATGACTGAGTGCATCTTTCCATAATAAAACAATGAATAAAACACCCCAAACTGCTCCAAAAAAATGAGCATCGTGTCCAATATTATCCATTCCTTTTCTGCCCATATAATAAGAATACCATAAATACAATGGTCCTAAAATATAGGAGGGAATAAAAAATGGAATAGGGAAAATCATCAATCGTTGTGATGGGAATAATATGATGCTGACAAACAAAACTGCTGATACTGCTCCAGAAGCTCCAATGGCATTGTAATTTGGATTTTCTTTATGTTTATAAAAAGAAAACATAGCACTCATGATTAATGCAGAAAAATATAAAGCGATATACAAAACAGTTCCTAGCTGCTGAAAAATTTCTTTAAAAGCAATTTCTACATTACTGCCAAACAAATACAACGCATACATATTGAACAGCAAGTGCATCCAATCGGCATGGATAAAGCCTGCTGTGATAAAGCGATAGTATTGCTTGCGTTTCTCTATTATATAAGGATTGAAAACACAATTGGAAAACAAGACTTGGTTATTAAATGCCAAAAAACTGGAAATAACCGTGAGCGCAATAAGCAGGTTAGTAATCATGTAAAAAATTTAGAATACAAAGTTATTGCTTTTTCTTTTTTCCCGCTACTCCTGGTAACATTCGTTTTAGCACCGCTCCAGATAAGGAGGTTGCTCCTCCTCTATTCAATATTCTATTGTTGATGAACACTTGCGTTTTATTAAGAAATCCCGGCACAACCGAAACTTTATTTCCTAATCCGTCTAAAGCAGCCTGTACTACTGGTGCTGCTTCCATCAACATCGGACTATCTTTCAATCCTTTGGTCATTTCTGATTTGGTAAAACCGGGACACAATGCTAATACATCTACATTTTTATCTTTAAATTCGTAATTTAATCCTTCTGCCAATGATAAAATATAGGCTTTTGTTGCTGCATAATGGGTTAAAAATGGGTGTGCATTAAACGCACTAACACTGGACGTGAAAATAATACCGCCTCTTCCTCTGCTGATAAAATGTTTACCAAATTCATACGCCAACACATAAGGTGCTTTCATATTCAATTGAAGCATTTGTAAATTTCTGTCTAAACTACCTCTGTAAAAATGGCCTTCACAATTCGTCCCAGCATTATTGACCAATAAGCCTATGTCTAAATCATTGGTAGCATCTAAAATATCATTTTGAAATCCATCCACACTCAAATCAGCCTCTACCACCAATACTTCGATTTTATATTGTTCTTTCAATTCGCTTGCTACCGTTTCTAATAATTCTTTTCTGCGAGCTACAATAACCACATTCAATCCTTTGGAAGCAATTTGGCGAGCAAATTCTTTTCCTATTCCACTGGAAGCACCCGTTATAATTGCCCACGGCCCGAAAAAAAAAAAAAAATCATTCATTAGTAAAATTTTACATGACTAAGATACTATAATTCAGGTA
>ERZ724520.1657-NODE-1657-length-10954-cov-7.240206_pt1 | contig 10954 bp, 6 predicted proteins | sample MGYA00376053_ERZ724520 | MGnify/ENA primary metagenome ERZ724520 (study PRJEB28724, sample SAMN07190886) | activated sludge metagenome | isolation source: activated sludge of sewage treatment plant in Hong Hong | place: USA: Christiansburg, Virginia | collected... | reverse complement strand
ACGCGCTGCAACTGGTGACCCGCGCCGTGAGCCTGGGCGATTGCGAGAGCCTGGCCCAGCACCCGGCCAGCATGACGCATTCCACCTACACGCCCGAAGAGCGCGCTGCCTGCGGCATCAGCGAAGGTCTGGTGCGCTTGTCGATCGGGCTGGAAGACATTGAAGACGTGGTGGCAGACATCACGCAGGCTTTGAACTGCGTGATCCTTGCGTAAGTTTTCTCTTTTTTGGCATTTTGTGCCGCATGGGCTGCACACGGCCCCCACGTTCGCCCACTGCGTGTGGCTCTCTGCCCCCCAAGGGGGCGTAGCCTTGCTTGGGGCGGCCCAGCGCGGCGGCCGGTCAACGCAGTTTGGCAGCACATTTTTTGCCAGCGTTTGTATAGTCAGACCCCATGAACACCTCGCAATCCTCCACGCCCCCAGTCGACGCCGACCCCACCGAAACCGCCGAGTGGACGCAAGCCTTCCAGTCCGTCGTTTCCACCCATGGCGCTGAACGTGCGCGTTTTGTGCTGGACCAGCTGGTGCGCCTGGCGCACACGGCCCAGGTTGGCTGGTCCCCCGAGCTGGCCACGCCGTATGTCAACACCATTCCCGTCGACCACCAGGGCAGCTTTCCCGGCGATCTGGCGATTGAAGAGAAGCTGGCATCGCTGATGCGCTGGAACGCGCTGGCCATGGTGGCCCGCGCGAATGGCGCATACGGTGAACTGGGCGGCCATATCGCCAGCTATGCCAGCGCGGCGGATCTGTTTGAGGTGGGGTTCAACCATTTCTTCAAAGGCTCACGCGGTGGAGACTTGGTGTTCTTCCAACCCCACAGCGCGCCCGGCGTCTACGCAAGGGCTTTTCTGGAAGGGCGCTTGAATGAAGCGGATCTGGCCCATTACCGGCAAGAGATCACCGCGCCAGATCAAGGCGCACGCGGTTTGAGCAGCTATCCGCATCCCTGGCTGATGCCCGACTTCTGGCAGTTCCCCACCGGCTCCATGGGCATTGGCCCCATCAGTTCGATCTACCATTCGCGCTTCATGCGCTATTTGTCGCACCGCCAATTGCTGGACTGCGCGGGCCGCAAAGTGTGGGGTGTGTTTGGCGACGGCGAGATGGACGAGCCCGAGAGCATGAGTGCGCTCACCCTGGCCTCGCGTGAAAAGTTGGACAACCTGGTCTGGGTCGTCAACTGCAACCTGCAGCGCCTGGACGGCCCGGTGCGTGGCAATGGCCGCATCATCGACGAGCTGGAAAAGCTGTTCCGCGGGGCAGGATGGAACGTCATCAAACTGGTCTGGGGTAGCGACTGGGATGGCCTGTTCGCCCGTGATGCCTCCGGTGCGCTGGTGCAGACCTTTGCCAACACGGTCGACGGCCAGATGCAGACCTTTGCGGCCAAGGATGGCCGCTTCAACCGCGACAACTTCTTTGGCCAGAACGAGGCGCTGAAGCAACTGGCCCAGGGCATGACGGACGAGCAGATCGACCGCCTCAAACGCGGTGGCCACGACATTGTCAAGATCCACGCCGCCTACGCCGCGGCCGCGCAGCACAGCGGCCAGCCCACCGTCATCCTGGCCCACACCAAGAAGGGCTATGGCATGGGCCAGGCCGGTCAGGGCAAGATGACCACGCACAGCCAGAAGAAGCTGGATGAGGCCGCGCTGATCGAATTCCGCAACCGCTTCCACCTGCCGCTGACCGACGAGCAGGCCACGCGCCTGGAGTTTGTCAAACCCGCCGATGACAGCGCCGAAATGCGCTACCTGTTGGCGCGGCGCACGCAACTGGGCGGCTACCTGCCGCGGCGCGAGACGGCGGCCGATGTGGTGCCGGTTCCCGTGCTGGCGTCTTACGCCGCGTTTGCCACGGCGGCTGCGGGCAAGGAGATGTCCACGACCATGGCCTTCGTGCGCATGCTGGGCAACCTGCTGAAGGACAAGGAATTGGGGCCGCGCATCGTCCCCATCGTCGCCGATGAGGCGCGTACCTTTGGTATGGCCAACCTGTTCAAGCAGGTCGGCATCTACTCCAGCGTGGGCCAGCGCTACGAGCCCGAAGACATTGGTTCGGTGCTGAGCTACCGCGAAGCCATGGACGGCCAGATTCTGGAGGAGGGCATCTGCGAGGCCGGTGCCATCGCCAGTTGGACGGCCGCCGCCACCAGCTACAGCGTGCACGGCCTGGCCATGCTGCCGTTCTACATCTACTACTCGATGTTCGGCTTCCAGCGTGTGGGCGATGCCATCTGGGCAGCGGCCGACCAGCGCTCGCGTGGCTTCCTGCTCGGCGCCACCTCCGGGCGCACCACGCTGGGCGGGGAGGGCCTGCAACACCAGGACGGCAGCAGCCACCTGGTGGCTGCCACCATCCCCAACTGCAAGGCCTATGACCCGGCCTTTGCGGGCGAGATGGCCGTCATCATCGACCACGGCATGCGCGAGATGCTGGTGGAGCAGAAAGACGTCTTCTACTACGTAACCCTGATGAACGAGAACTACGCGCAGCCGGATCTGCCTGAAGGCGCGGCGGCGGACGTGGTACGGGGATGCTATAAATTTGCGAGCTACTCACGCAGCGTTGACGAGGGCTACAGCCGCAATTCTCTCAAGGAAGTGACGCTGATGGGCTCCGGCGCCATCCTGACCGAGGTGATCAAGGCGGCCCACCTGCTGGCCGCGCAGAGCGTCAACGTGACCGTGTACAGCGTCACCAGTTGGAGCGAACTGGCCCGCGATGGCCGCGACAGCCTGCAGCGCCAGCTGGCTGGGGATGCATCAGCATCCATGCCTTTCATTGAGCAACAACTGCAGGCCAGCGCCGGCCCCATCATCGCCGCCACCGACTATGTGTGCGCCGTGCCGGAAAGCGTGCGCGCCTTCCTGCCGGACGGTCGCAGCTACCTCACGCTGGGCACCGACGGCTTTGGCCGCAGTGATACGCGGGCTGCGTTGCGGGGCTACTTCGGGGTGGATGCGGCGAGTATCGTGCGGGCGGCGTTGCGCCATTTTGTTTGAGTCACCATGAAACCAGTCCTGCTCGCCCTCTCATTTCTCTCACAAGAACACTGCACCCAACTGTCCGAGACCTTCGAACTGGTCTATGCCCCTGATGCCCAGGGGCATCAGGGCGCAATAGTCACGCACGGCGCACGCGTTCGGGTGGTGCTCACCATCGGGTCCGTCGGCCTGACGGCTGCGCAGATGGATGGGTTGCCAGCGCTGACGCTGGTGTGTGCACTGGGCGCGGGCTACGAGAACATAGCCGTCGCATATGCCAAGGCACGTGGCATCGTGGTGGCCAATGGGGCGGGCACCAATGACGATTGTGTGGCCGACCATGCGATTGGCCTGCTGATCGCCGCGGTTCGTGGCATCCCCAAGCTCGACGTCGCCACCCGCGCGGGTGTGTGGCGCACATCGCTGCCGTTGCCTCCCAACCTCTCGCACAAACGCCTGGGCATTGTTGGCCTGGGCGCCATTGGCAAGAAGATCGCCCGGCGCGCGCTGGGCTTTGACCTGCAGGTGGGCTACCACAACCGCAGCGCGCGCACCGACGTGCCCTACCACTACTTTGACGACGTGGTATCGCTTGCCGCGTGGGCGGACTTCCTGGTGGTGGCAACGCCCGGCGGCCAAGGCACGCAGCACCTCATCAACGCCCAAGTGCTGGATGCGTTGGGGCCGCGTGGCTACGTGGTCAACATTGCGCGCGGCAGCGTGATCGACACCGCGGCCCTGGCGCAGGCGCTGTGTGAGGGGCGCCTGGCAGGCGCGGGCCTGGACGTGTACGAGAGTGAGCCCGCGCCGCCGGCCGCACTGCTGGACCTCGATACCGTGGTGCTGACACCCCATGTGGGTGGCTGGTCTCCCGAAGCCGTGCAGGCCTCGGTGGACCGCTTCGTAGAGAATGCGCGCCGACACCTTGCTGGTGAGTGTCCAGTGTCACCGGTGTGAACGGCACCCATTGACTGGGCTCCGGCGCGATTCTGACCGAAGTCATCAAGGCGGCACACTTTCTGGCCGCGCAGGGCGTCATCTGTCACCCGGTCACAGCCGCCGGGAGCCGACTAAATCCGGAGGTGGCCGGCCCCGAACAGCCCGATCAGACCGATCACGATCAGGTAGATGGCGACGATGTAGTTCAGCAAGCGGGGCGCTACCAGAATGAGGATTCCCGCAAGCAGCGATACGACGGGAGCAAGACTGACGGACAAATTCATAGTGATGCCTTTTTGTTCTCTGAGGGTGTCTGACTGGGAGTGGCGAAAGTCACGCCTGATACGGCTCTCAATTTACCCCGCAAGTGCGGCGGCCTCTGTTCGCTGCCGCACGGAGGCACCCCGCATCGACCGTCTTGCGCGGCCACTTTGGGGTGAATGCAGCCAGCATCGTTGGCGCCGCGTGGGCGCCGTTGGCCTGACCGGTTTGATTGCGTGGCGCTTAGCTGCGCGCCCGGCACCGCGTGCTGACAGTGGCTTCCAGCAATTCCTTCCCGGCGCGTCAAATACTTGCGACAGCAAAGCGGCGCGGGAGTATTCTTCGCGAAACTCTGCGTCGGCTCCCGGCCGGCCTTGCCAACCCAAGGAGCTTCGCCATGGATTTTTCCGAGTTCTTCAATTACGGGGGCGAAGCTGCCAGGCAGACGAAAGGCAATTTCGTTTTTCTGGCGGACCTGCCTGCAGAGGAATGGGAGCACATTCTTGACGCCACGCAAAGCTATCGCTTCAATGCCGGAGACACCGTCGTAACCCAGGGCGACGCAACGCGCACCCTGTATATCGTCGCCAGCGGCGAGCTCGAAGTGGTCTTCATTGGCGACAGGGGAAATGCCAAACCGATTTCGTCCATCGATGCGCTGTCGGTGTTTGGTGAACAGGCCTTTCTGGATGGGCTGCCGCGCTCCGCCACGGTGCGGGCAAAAACAGCCAGCGAGCTGCGCATGCTGTCGCGCGAAGACTTCGACACACTTGCCGTGCGCTATCCGGACCTGGCGCGGCAACTGCTCCTTGATCTCGGGCGCATCCTTTCACTGCGCCTGCGCGAAATGATGTCGCTGGCCATGCAGGGTGGGCGCTGATATGGCCGCCGCCAACAATTTTCCCAACTATTTGCAAATTCCGCCGCTGCTATCGCTGCGGATCTGGCATGCGCTGCGCGCGCTGTCGGTTCTGTCGGCGTTGACGATGGCCGTTCTGCTGGTGGTGCAGCCGCGATGGGCGCTTCCGCTGTTCTGGTTGGTGATCGTGCCGCTGTTGCCCGCCGTGTTCATGATCGTTCCCGGCCTGTGGCGCAATCTGTGCCCGCTGGCGGCGATGAACCAGGCCCCGCGGCTGTTCGGCTTCACGCGCGGGCTTGCGCATACGCCGCGCATCCGCGAGTACAGCTATGTCATCGGCATCACGCTGTTTTTTATACTGGTCTCCAGCCGCAAATGGCTGTTCGACCAGAGTGGTGTTGCCAGCGGGGCCCTGATCGTGTTTGGACTGGTGGGCGGATTCGTCGGCGGCGCCCTGTTCAAAGGCAAAAGCGGCTGGTGCAGCAGCATTTGCCCGCTGTTGCCGGTGCAGCGGTTGTACGGCCAGACGCCATTGAAGCTGGTCGCCAATTCCCATTGCCAGCCCTGCGTCGGTTGCACCAAGAACTGCTACGACTTCAATCCCAAAGTCGCCTTTCTGGCGGACCAGTACGACAGCGACCGCTACCATGTGGGCTACCGGCGCTTCTTTGCCGCAGCCTTACCGGGCTTCATCCTCGCTTTCTTCACGGTCTCCGGCGCAGCCTCGCCCCTGGTACCTGCGCACAGTGAAATTCTGCTGGTGCCGTTGTATGCGCATTTCCTGCTGTACACCGGCATCAGCATGGCGATGTACCAGTCGCTCGACACCTTTGCCAAGGTGCCGGCCAACAGCCTCAATGTGCTGTTTGGCGCCGCCGCACTCAACACCTACTACTGGTTTGCTGCAGACGGCCTGTTCAAGGCGCTGTCGACGCTGAGCGGAGAATGGGCGGTGCCAGCAGCGGCACCCTATGCCATCCGCGTTCCGCTATGGATCGTCACCGGTGTGTGGTTATGGCGTGGCTTTGCAACAGAGGATTTGTTCCGGCGCGAGTTCATCACCAAGACGGCCACGCAAACGGTGGGCGTTGGTCAGGGTGCTGTTGCGGCACTGCGCAAGGCCTCCCAACAGGCCAGTGCCCAATTGGTGATAGAGCCGGATCAGCGCCAGGTAGCCGCTGAGCCGGAGCAGTCCCTGCTGGAATTGATTGAAGGCTGCGGTGCCCGCATCGAGTCCGGATGCCGCATGGGGGTTTGCGGTGCCGACCCCGTTGCGGTGCGCGAAGGCCTGGAGAATTTGTCCCCACCCGATGACGACGAGTGCAACACGCTGGCGCGCCTCGGCCACGCCGACAACACGCGCATGGCCTGCAAGGCGCGCATCCGGCAGGGCCAGGTGACGATCGCCCTGGTGCCGGACAAGCGACTGGTGATGGCCACTGCCACATCCGCGAAATTCGATGCGACGATCCAGCATGTTGTCGTGGTCGGCAACGGCATCGCGGGCGTGACCGCCGCCGACCATCTGCGCCGCCGCCATCCGGTCTGCCGCATCACGGTGGTGGCCGATGAAAATCACCATCTGTACAACCGCATGGCGATCACGCGCCTGGTCTATGGCCGCTCCGCCATGCAGGGGCTCTATTTGATGCCGGAGAGCTGGTACAGCGACCGCAATATTGAGGTCATGCTCAACACTGCCGTACGGGCGGTTAATCCGCCCAACCACGAAATCATGCTGGCCGACGGCGAGACGCTGCACTATGACCGCCTGATCTTTGCCACCGGCAGCAACAGCTTCGTGCCGCCGCTGCCAGGGTATGGCGGCGATGGATGCTACGTGCTGCGCTCGGCCGACGACGCGATGGATGTGCGCAGCTATGCGCAAAGCAGCGCAGCACGCCACGCGGTCGTGGCCGGCGGTGGCCTGCTCGGTCTGGAGGCGGCCTATGCGCTGCACAAGCTCGGCCTGCAAGTCACTATCCTTGAACGCAACAAATGGCTGCTGAATCGCCAGCTCGACGAGCGTGGCGGTCGGCTGCTGGAGTCCTATCTGAGCAACCTGGGCCTGCGCATACTGACCGGTGTGAACATCAAGGCGCTAACCCAGTCCGGCGGCATGCAGCACGTGCAACTGGATGAAGGCGAGCCACGCCGCGCCGACCTCTTCATCGTCGCTGCCGGTATAGCGCCCAACACTGCGCTTGCGGCCGCGGCCGGACTGGCGGTCCAGCGGGGCATCGTGGTGGATGCGCAGATGCGTACCAGTGCCGACGACGTCTACGCCGCAGGCGACGCTGCCGAGATTGACGGCAGGGTGATGGGCTTGTGGCCGGTGGCCGTGGAGCAGGCTGAAATCGCGGCCTGCAACGCACTCGGCGAATCACGGAGTTACCAGGAGCCAGTCCTCTCGACGCAGCTCAAGGTGGTGGGTGCCGACCTCATTTCGGTGGGTCAATACAATCCGGGGCCGCAAGATACCAGCATTGTTGAAGAAGACATCAGCAGTCACCGCTACCGCAAACTGGTCGTGCGCGACGGCGTTTTGGTCGGCGCCATCCTGATTGGCTGGCCCGAGCTGATAGAGCCGGTCGGCAAGGCGGTGAAAAAGAAACAATCGATCGACGGCGCTGCAGCGCAACTCAAGGCGGGCGACTGGACGTTTTTCACCGCGCGCAGCCATTAGTGTCGGGTTGCGCGTCGGTCAGCCGGGGCTGGTCCAGCACCATCAGCGCGCGTTGTACGCGCCGACGCGTTATAAAAGCGCTATGGAATCCATGAAGTCCGTCCGGCCATCGTTGCATCTCAGTCTCAGCGCGTCGTCCCGGGTTCGCCTGGCCGATGGCAGCAGTGCGCCCCTGGCCCCGCGCGACGCAGCCCTCCTGGCCTGGCTGGCACTGGAGGGCCCAACACCGCGCATCCGGCTGGCGCAGCTGCTGTGGCCCGACAGCCCGCCCGAGGCCGCGCGCAATGCCTTGCGCCAGCGCCTGTTCCAGTTGAAGAAGCAGTTTGGTGATGGCCTCATCGCAGGAACTGCCACACTGGCGCTGGATGACCGCGTGCGCCACGAACTGGCCGAGTCCGACAGCGTGCTCGGTGCGGCGGACCACGGTTTCGGTCAGGAGTTGTCCGACTGGCTGGCGCAGCAAGGTGCGGCGCACACGGGTATGTGAAGCGCTGGCCGAGCGGTGTGAACAGTCCCTGCAGGCGCACGACTATGCCGGTGCCCTGTCGCAGGCCAGCGCCTTGCTGGCGCTGACCCCGCTGTCGGAAGACGCCTACCGCCGCCTGATGCGCGTGCATTACCTGGGCGGCGACCGGGTGGCCGCCTTGCTGGCATTCGATCAATGCGAGCAGATGCTCAAGAACGAGGTGGGCACCACCCCGTCGCCGGAGACACGGGCCCTGCTGGCGACCATTGAGCGGGCCGACCGCAGTGCCACCCCTACTGTGCCCCAGCGGGTGCCCGCTTCGGTACTGCGCCCACCCCATCTGATTGGCCGGGCACACGAGTGGGCGGCCTTGCACCAGGCCTGGGATCATGGGGGCGTGGCCGTCGTCCTGGGTGAGGCCGGCATGGGAAAGACGCGTCTGATCACCGATTTCGCACTGGCACGCGGGCGCACACTGGTGGTGGGCGCACGGCCGGGCGATGCGCGGGTGGTGTATGCGGCAATGTCGCGCCTGCTGCGCCAGTTGCCGCGCCCGGGCCTGGACCAACTGGCGCCGCCGTTGCGCCAGGAGCTGGCTCGGCTGCTGCCCGAGCTGGGCGATGCACCGGCGATGGCCTCGCCCGAGGAGCGGACCCGTTTTTTCAATGCCATGGCGGCCGTGCTGGAAAGTCCGGTCTTTGCGATCGATGGCTTCGTGTTCGACGATTTGCACTTTGCCGACGATGCCAGCGTGGAGTTGCTGCAGTACATCTGGGCGGGGTCACACCGGCATTGGCTGGTGGCCGCCCGCGGTGCCGAGGTGGGCGACAGCGGGCGTATGCTGGTCGCCACGCTCACTGCGCAGGCACAGGCTGTGGCCATCACCCTGGCGCCGCTGTCGCTGGCGCAGGTGCAGGCACTGCTGGTCTCGCTGGAACTGGCCGACCTGGACCCGGCAGAGGCTGCGCCGGTGCTGTTGCGCTACACCGGCGGTAACCCGCTGTACCTGCTGGAGACGGTGAAGGCCTGGTGGACGAAGGGTCCGTCACAGCCAACGCCGATGCAGCATTGGCCCAGTGCTGGCAACGTGGCTGCGCTGATTGAGCGGCGCATTGAGCAGCTCTCGCAGCCGGCGGTTCAGCTCGCGCGCTGTGCCGCCGTGGCCGGGGGCGACTTCTCCATCGAACTGGCCTCCCACGTGCTGGGGGTGCGCACGATAGACCTGGCCGACCCCTGCGGCGAGCTCGAGGCTGCGCAGGTTTTTCGTGACGGCGCTTTTGTTCACGATTTGATTTACGAGTCCGCGCTGGCATCGGTCCCGCAAGCCGTGGCACAGCGGCTGCACGCCGAGATTGCGGCCTTTTTGCAGACCCGCGCCAGTGAGCCGGCGCGCCTGGCGCACCACTGGGCCGCTGCCCGGCAGTGGGCGCGGGCGGGTGTTGCCTACTGCGCGGCGGCGGAGCGCTCGCGCGATGCGTCGCGCCTGCTGGAGCAGGCGAACCTGCTGGTCGAGGCGGCCCGGTGCTTTGCACAGGCCGGCCAGCAGCAGGAGCGCTTTGACGTCCTGTTGCAACGGGCGCGCATGCTCAGCGCCAATGATCTGGGGCTGCCCGCCCAGGAGGCAATCGCGCAGCTAGATGCGATTGCCGGTAACGATGCGCAGCGCCTGCAGGCACTCGAAGCGCGCCTGGAACTCTCGATGACGCGCTATGAGGGCGATGAGACGCTGGAGCTGGCCCGCCGCGCGATGGACAGCGCACGGGCGCTGGGCCGGCACGACCTGGAACTGCGCTTCGCCATCATCCTGTCAGGCGCGCTGTGCGATGCGCGCCAGGCGACCGATGCCGTGGACCTGCTGGCGTTGTATACGTCCAGCGCCTGTGCACAAGCCAACCTGGAACAGCAGTGGGAGTACTGGGAGGCCACCGCGCTGGCACTGGATTACGCCAACCGCCTGCGTGACGCCCTGCCGGCATGGGACAGGGCACGCGAACTGGCGCAGCACATGGGGCGGCGCGACATGGTGTGGAAGACCCTGTCCAACACCGCCTCGACGCAGGCCAAGATGGGCCTGGTGACGCAGGCCGCGCACATGGGTGCCAGCGCGCGCCAGCTGGCGCTGGACAGCGGCGAGGGCGTTACGATGCGGGTGCTGCAGATGCCGGTGACGGTGGCGCACCGCCTGCGCGATGCGGGCCGCTATGACGAAGCGCTGCCCATGCTGGAAGAGGCCCTGGCCGGTTACCAAGCCCTCGGCGGTTCGCATTCCGACAAGGCCCTGGTCGAACAGCGCCTGGTGGTGCTCTACCAGCAATTGGGACAGCCCGCCCGCGCCGGCCCCTTGCTGGCCACGCCACGCCCCGGTGTGCCCAAGGGCGTGGCCATGATCCGGCTTGCGCACTGTGCTGAACTGGAGCAGCAGATGGGGCGTGATGGGCTCATGCTGATGCGCGAGGCCTTGCAGATCATCCCCAACCCCGACGATATCTACTACCGCATCACCAGCCTCTTTGCAACCCGGCTCGTACCCGCTGAGGAGGGTGAAGCCCTGGCGGAGAGCCTGGCCCAGTGGGCCCGCACACGTGAGCGCTACGGCGTGGCGCTGGCGGGCCATGTGCGCGCGGGCGCCTGTGCCTTGCGCCTTGGCGCACCCGAGCGGGCGTTACCCCATGCGCGGGCCGCGCTGGAGCTGGCACGCAGCTATCTGCCCGACAGCTTCTACGTGGCCGAGGCCTGGCTGGTGGCGGG
>ERZ724520.1656-NODE-1656-length-10958-cov-3.929469_pt1 | contig 10958 bp, 10 predicted proteins | sample MGYA00376053_ERZ724520 | MGnify/ENA primary metagenome ERZ724520 (study PRJEB28724, sample SAMN07190886) | activated sludge metagenome | isolation source: activated sludge of sewage treatment plant in Hong Hong | place: USA: Christiansburg, Virginia | collected... | reverse complement strand
TCACACTTGGCTAGAAATTCATCATTATCAATTTTTAGCCAATCTTTAATAAATAAAGAATATTCAAATATTTCGCTTATTCTTTTTAAAATAAAATTACCTTTTTCGAAACTATATTTTAAATTGAACGAGTGGAAATCATCTATGTCACAATAAAAAAATGTTTCATCTTTTCCATTTGGTTTAAGAAATGTTTCTAATAAATGTTCTTGATTCACTTGATTTTTTTTAAATTTCGCACAACTTATTTGTAGGTCTGACAAAATCAGACATATCACCTTTAAATTGGTTCGCTTTGTCTGATAAACTTTAGTGTTTATTTATTCTCAAATATAGCTAAATTCTACTCCAAAACATTCAAAATTTTCAAACCAAAAACAACACCGTTTTCTTGAACCCCGTTTTGGTAAGAATGAACATAATCAAAGCGGAATACTTTCAATTTTCCAAAACCTAGGTTATCCAATCCAACCGTAAATTCGGTGTAAGGTTTTTTGTCAGGAACGGCAAGAGCGTGAAATCCTAAGACCAAAGTCGAGTTCAATTTGTTCAACAAAGGAATTTTATTCATAATATAGCCTTTGTCGTTGTGCTCCAAATGCGCTTCGAAATAGGATTTATTCGTGCTGTTCGAATAATAGGGCATTAAGTTGAAAACGTTCAAATAACGGTCGCTAGTTCCTACGTGTGTTCTGTTTCCGTTGAAATGCTTGTAATCCACAAACGAAATATTATCACCGTGAATGAAAGTTCCCGCTTTCAGGTTTATTCCCAATGTTCCCTTATTTCCCGCATCAAAATCATATCTAACTTGGCCTGAAATCAATTGGTATTCGTATTTGCTTTCATTGGATGCAAAAGCATTTTCGTAACCAAAAGACAAAGTAGGATAGTCGTAGTTTCGGATATTTAATTTTCCGTCAGGTCTCGAAATGTATTTGTTTCCGAAATTTATTTTTGCAAAAACAGAAGCTTTCGTAAGATGATGTTGTTCGAATGCGGGAGTCAAATTATCGTCCGGCAACAACGGATTATTCGAACTGTAAACGTCGTCAGTTTTTATAAAAGCTTGGTCTGTGGTGTTGAACAAAGGTTTTCGTTGCTGATATTCTACCGTTCCTCTCAAATAAAAATTATTGCCTACATCTTGACCATAAGTAGCGCCAGCAAATTCTTTATTGTACAATTTCATATAATTGTCTTTGAAAAATAAGGTACTCACGGTGTTTATGAAACTTGTAATGGGTTCTTCAGGATTGAATTGATTGACTTTTGTTCCTCCAAAAACACTCAAGCTCGCATAATTTTGATTGTTGAATCGATGGTAATAATCTCCCGTTACTCGAAGTCGATCATCCGAAAAACCATAATTGAACTTGGTGCTTATGTAAGTTGATTTCCCTTTTTCTTCTTGATTTTTCCAATCTCGAAAAGAAAATCCCGAATCCAGATTCCAACCCTGAACCGTGTTGAAACTCAATGAAGATAAATTGAGCAAACCATCATAACGGAATGATTTTTTTTGTGTGCTATTTCTCCAAGAATAACCCGTAATTGGACTCAGAAATTTGAACTTATTGTCTTTCTTGTCTATGGAATCCAAATATTTTTTGGAGTTTCGAACCGTGTGAACGCTATCTTTTTTTATGTAATCCGTATTCTCTTCGAGGGTTAGGGGAATGGGTCTTATTTTATTCCAAAACATCGTGTCTTTTTTATTGGAATTGGCTTCAAAACTTACAATTTCATTGGTGAAAGTCTTTTTGGCAAACGCTTTTTCGAATTCATAATTACTGTAAACATAAGAGAATTTTCCGTTGAATTTTATGCCAAAAATACCCGCAGAAAATTCAAGACTTTGGGTGTTTTTTGCCCAAATTTTATTGTTTTTGTTGTAGTTAAAATTTTGTTTCAACTTCATCACGTCCACGAATTCTTGGTGCATTCGATAGCCTTTGATGTCTAAATCTACTGCATAAATTGCCCAGGAATCTTCGACTATATAAATGTAACCTTCAAAAACGGGTTCGGCATCTCGCTTGGCAAAGACTTTTATTTTGTTAATCATCAAGTTGTTTTCGTCCTGAAAAGTACCTTCTAGTTTATATTTATAATAGTTGAAAGCATTATCGGCAATGGGCGAAATTATTTTGCTGCCAAAATCCAAAGTGTTGTCATAAAAATCATAAATAGTGGAGCGCGCTGTGTTGTAACTGAAACCTTTGTTGTCTCCGCTTATTTTTGAAGCAATAATTCGTTCCTTTAAATTGTCGGGTTTTTCAAAAATAATTTTCGAAACAGTTTCCGATAAATAGATAATTCCAGTTCCAGTTGAATCGACGGCGCCGTCTAAATCACCGATTTTTTGCCCCATTATTTTTTTGGGTAAATCTTTGACTTTAAAAATTCCACGGGAATAAAAATCGGCTTTGAAACGAGCTGTTTTTTCGGAATTTTCTTTTTTATTGGCAATAGCCTGCCTGATTACGGCATTGGCAGGGTTTTCTTTGGAGTTGATTACCACTTCAGAAAGCGATAAATTTTCTTCGACTAATTGTATATTTTGGGTAAACGGAAATTTATCAATTGTGACGGTTATTTTCTGGGTTTTGAATCCTAAATATTGAAAAACAATAGTGTGTTTCCCCGTTTTTTTGATGTTCAATTCATAATTTCCTTGCTCATTCGAGGAAGTTCCATTATAGGTGTTCTCTTCTATGACAGTTACTAGCGAAAGCGGAATTCCTTTGTTGTCGGTGATGGTTCCTCTAATTTGTGCAAAAGAAAATAACGAAACTAAAAGAAATGGGAGCAAGTAAATTTTTTTCATACTGTAATTTTTTCTTACAAATATACAAGTAGGAATGAATTACAATCATAAAATTTTGTTATTTAAATGCTAAATGGATTATAAAGAAATTATTAGAATTACAAAAAGGATTGTATCGCCAATTCGTAGCTTTTCATTCCAAAACCTAGAATTACACCTTTGGCATTTCCTGAAATATAGGATTGATGGCGGAAACTTTCTCTTGAAAAAGTATTCGAAATATGTACTTCAACCACGGGAGTTGTTATAGATTTTATGGCGTCGCCAATGCCAATAGAAGTATGAGTATAAGCTCCAGCATTGAGAATAATACCATCATAAGAAAAACCAAATTCCTGAATTTTGCCAATCAATTCGCCTTCGATATTGCTTTGGTAATAGCTGAATTCCACGGTTGGAAATTTACTCTTCAAGATTTCAAGATAATCTTCAAAAGTTTGTGAACCATAAATTTCGGGTTCGCGTTTTCCTAATAAGTTGAGGTTTGGTCCGTTAATGATACAAATTTTCATAAAATGTTTTTTGTAAAAATAAAAAAACCGTTCCAATAAAGAACGGTTTTAAATCACGAATTATTTTAAATTTTGTTAAAACATGAGCCCCGCCGAAAGTTGAAGTACAGAGTTTTTTGCATCTGCATTGGATGACACTTCTGTCAATCCAAGAACATATCTCCCTTGTATAAAGATGTTTTTGGTTACTTTTAAGCCCAATCCCATATCAATTGCAAAGTCGAATGTATTGGAATCATTGAGGTTAAAGTCATTTTTTTCGTTTAATAAAAAGGATGCTTGAGGGCCTAATTCCAGACTAAATGAATTGCTTAAATATATTTTTGCCAAAACCGGAATAGCAATATATCCCAATTCATTTTCAAAATCGCCTAATGCGGTTTTGTAAGTTGCCCCTTGCGTGGTGTATAGCAATTCTGGCTGTATTGCAAATTTGTCCATCAATTTAATTTCAGCAACTAATCCAGCATGATAACTTGTTATGGCATCGGTTTGGATTTCAGTTCCTGAAAAGTTCGCGTAATTTAATCCAGCTTTTACGCCTAATTTTAAGAGTTGAGCTTGGGTGTTTACTGCTAGGAATAATAATGTGATTGTAAGAAAGACAGTTTTTTTCATAATTTTAAATTTTTTAGATTAGGGCTGTAATTAAAACTCTATAACTGTTTAATTATTGTATTTGCTTACAAAAAATCATTTATTTTTTTGGTTTAAGTTAGTCGTATTTAATTTGTGAAATACAGAATTTGACAAAAAACAATACTGAAAAATGGATAATTGTTAAAAACTATGTTGATAACTGTGTTAACAACCGTATAAAAATGTTTATTACTTGTTTTTTAAACCTTAAATTTGTCCTATTAACTTTAAATAAAACAAAAAATGAAAAAAATTATTTTATCAGTAGTAGCGATTTGTGCATTTGGAATTGCTAGTGCACAAGATGTCGTTAACAATGGTTTCTCAAAAGGAGATAAGTTTGTAGAAGGAAGTTTTAGCTTCCGTTCTGGTGACGTTGAAGACAGCTGGTCATTTACACCAAAAATGGGTGTGATGCTTGATGATAAATGGGCTGTTGGAGGATTTTTAGCTCTTGCAGGTCAGGATAATGGTAATGTAGAAAATAATACTTTCGGAATTGGTGCTTTTGCACGTTATTATTTCTTGTCTTTAGGTGCTAGCAAAAGCTTTAATGCTTATGGTGAAATCGGATTAGGATATTCATCTGTATCAACTGAGGTTAATAATGGTAATAAGAATACGAATAGTGCCATGAATGCGAATATCGATTTAGGAATGAACTATTTCTTTACTTCTCATTGGGCTGCAACATTCGAATTGGCAAATATCTTGAGTTACAATAATGTAAATCCTGAGACTGGATCAAATTCAAGCGATTTAAATGTAAATGTAAACTTGTTTAATAACATTTTTGCTACTCCACAGTTTGGATTATTGTACAAATGGTAAACTAATCTCTGATTAAACTTTATTAAACCATTCATTTTTGAATGGTTTTTTTTTGATAATCAATCAAAATAGTTAGTATTGTGAATTTAATACTGTGTTTTAGGATATTTATTTGTATTTTAGTTTGCAATTTTAGTATTAATCTTTTAAAAAAAAATAAAGTCATGAAAAAAATTATTTTATTAGTGCTTTTAGCTTTGGTTTTTACCAATGGTTATTCACAAAAAAAAGGAGCTTTTAGAGTTGGTTTAGATTTTGGTTACGTACCCTCTAGTGAAGGTTGGGGCGGATTAATTTCTATTGAACCAAAATATAATTTGACTGATAATATGAATGTTGGATTGAGGCTTGGAGCAGCAGGAATTGCCAAAGATGTTGAAGTTAATAATGGACAATCTACAACGGCAAAAATTGCTGCAAATGGATCTTTTGTTGGTACTTATGATTATTATTTTCATATTGGATCAATGTCTTTTGTGCCTTATTTAGGTGTTGGATTTGGATATTACGAAATTGCTAACATTGAGTTTGATGATTCAACTTCTGAAACTGTAACTCCTGATTCCTCTGGCGAGATGGGCGGATTAATTCGGGGAGGATTTGAATGGGGAAAACTCAGAGTAGGTGTTGAATATAATATTGTTCCAGACTCAAAATTACAAGATTCAAACGGAAATGTAACAGATGTAACTGTTGCAAATTCTTATGTTGGAATTAGTATAGGCTTTTATTTAGGTGGAGGAAAATGGGGGGCTAAAGCTCAGTAAGTTTATTATAAATTTTAAAACCACGCCAATCGCGTGGTTTTTTTATGTCCAAAAATAGCTTTACTTTGCTTCTATGAATTGGAAAACGGATATCAAAAGTTATCAATCTTATTTGAGGATTGAAAGAGGATTGTCGAAAAATACCATCGATAATTATTCTTTTGATATCGAACGATTGTGTCTTTTTTTGGACGAAAATAATATAGCAGTTTCGCCATTAAAAATCAATGAAGAAATCATTCAGCAATTTATTTATAGTGTTTCAAAAGAAGTGAATCCACGTTCGCAAGCCAGAATAATTTCGGGATTAAAGAGTTTTTTTAGCTATTTAATATTCGAAGATTATCGCCAAGACAATCCAATGGAATTGATAGAAACTCCAAAAACAGGCAGAAAACTCCCAGATACTTTATCGGTCGAAGAAATTGATGCTTTGATTTCGGCAATCGATTTGAGTTCCAACGAAGGCGAACGTAATCGAGCAATGTTGGAAACGCTTTACGGCTGTGGACTTCGGGTTTCAGAATTGGTTTCTTTGAAGATTTCCGATTTATTTTTTGACGAAGGTTTTATCAAAATTACTGGAAAAGGGAATAAGCAACGTTTTGTCCCTATTGGGAATTTGACCCAAAAATACATCCAAATTTATAAAGATTACAGACGAACAGATTTGAATATAAAGAAAGGTCACGAAGATACTTTGTTTTTGAATAGAAGAGGAAATCAGTTGACAAGAGCGATGATTTTTACGATAATCAAAGATTTAGCAGTCAAAATCGATTTGAATAAAAGTATTAGTCCACATACTTTGCGCCATTCGTTTGCCACGCATCTTCTGGAAAATGGTGCCGATTTGCGTTCCATTCAGTTAATGCTGGGTCACGAATCGATAACTACTACAGAAATTTATGTGCATCTGGATAGAAGGTTTTTAACCGAAGTGATTAATAATTTTCATCCGAGAAGATAGTCGTGAAATTCTAAAAAAAAAATCCAAATCCCAACTATGATTATTGGAATTTGGAATTTAAAAAAATTGGATATTTTACTATTTTGCGATATTTACCGCTCTAGTTTCTCTAATTACAGTAACTTTTACCTGACCTGGATACGTCATTTCAGTTTGGATTTTTTGTGAAATTTCGAAAGATAAAGTAGCTGCATTTTCATCAGAAACTTTTTCGCTTTCTACAATAACACGTAATTCTCTACCTGCTTGAATTGCATAAGCATTTTTAACACCGCCAAATCCGTAAGCCACTTCTTCTAAGTCTTTCAGACGTTGAATGTAAGAATCCAATACTTGTCTTCTTGCGCCTGGTCTTGCGCCTGAAATAGCATCACAAACCTGAATGATTGGTGACAACAATGATTTCATTTCGATTTCGTCGTGGTGCGCTCCAATAGCGTTGCAAACTTCTTCTTTTTCGCCATATTTCTCAGCCCATTGCATTCCTAACAAAGCGTGAGGTAAATCACTTTCGGCATCTGGAACTTTACCAATATCGTGTAATAAACCAGCTCTTTTGGCCAGTTTCACGTTCAATCCTAATTCGGCAGCCATAATTCCGCAAAGTTTAGAAACCTCGCGAGAGTGTTGCAATAAATTTTGTCCGTAAGATGAACGGTATTTCATTCGACCTACCACTTTAATCAATTCTGGATGTAAACCGTGAATTCCTAAATCTATAACGGTGCGTTTACCCACTTCGATAATTTCGTCGTCAATTTGTTTGGTGGTTTTGGCCACCACTTCTTCAATACGAGCTGGGTGAATACGTCCGTCAGTAACTAATTTATGCAAAGCCAAACGTGCAATTTCTCTTCGAACTGGGTCAAAACAAGAAAGAATGATGGCTTCTGGTGTATCGTCCACAATGATTTCAACTCCAGTTGCAGCTTCAATCGCTCTAATGTTTCTACCTTCACGACCAATAATTCTACCTTTTACATCATCGGATTCGATGTTGAAAACAGATACGCAATTTTCTACTGCTTCTTCTGTTCCAACTCTTTGAATAGTGTTGATAATGATTTTTTTAGCTTCTTGTTGAGCTGTTAATTTAGCCTCTTCAATGGTGTCTTGTATGTGAGACATAGCCTCAGTTTTGGCTTCGGCTTTCAATCCTTCTACCAATTGATTTTTAGCTTCCTCGGCAGAAAGTCCTGAAATTACTTCAAGATGTTGCAATTGGCTTTTGTGCAATTTATCAACTTCAGCTTGTTTTTTGTCTAAAGCATCAATTTTAGAGTTGTATTCCAAAGTTTTAGCTTCGTAATCGTCATTTACCCTTTTAGCTTTTGACAATTCGTTTGAAACTTGTGACTCTTTGTCACGAATTCTTTTTTCGACTTCGGCCATTTTTTGGTCACGAGAAAGAATTACTTGTTCGTGCTCTGATTTTAACTCGATAAATTTTTCTTTTGCTTGAAGAATTTTATCTTTTTTGATGTTTTCGGCTTCAAGATTAGCGTCTTTTAATATCGATGCGGCCTCTTTTTTGGCGTTTTTGATCAAATTAGAAATGTTACTTTTTTCGATTATTTTGGCTAAACCAAAACCTCCTGCAATGCCTGCAATTCCTAAAATAATTATTGTTACAATGTCCATAGTTTATTAAAATTTATATATAAAAAAAGCCTACATTAGATTGCTTGTATAAACTCTGAAATACAAGTTTTGAGCTAACTCGCTGTTCAAGCTTCCAAACTGAATTGGCTTGCTATAGTAACGATGATTTGCTCATTCTAAATTGTTAGTGTTGAGTTTACCAAATATGAACTAATGTAGGCAGTATCTTAGTTTCTGTAAAGAACGTGTTTAATCTATTAATCTAGGAGATATTGATCTAAAAGCGCATTGATTTTTTTAATTCTTTCGATAGTTTCAACTCCATCTATGGCATTATCAATTTGTTTTTGTTCTGTTTGTGCGGCAAACTGTAAAGCACACATGGCTAGTACATCTTGCTTGTCACGAACGGCATAATTTTCTTCAAACTGCTTTATCATCGTATCAATTTTTTTCGAAGCACTTCGCAGTCCCTCTTCCTGAGAGAGTTCCACCGTTAATGGATAAACTCTGTCCGCAATCGATATCTTAATTTTAAGCTTTTCGTCCATATTTTTTACTAATCTGATAGCTGAGCTATACAGTAATCAATTTCACGAATTAATGAATTTATTTTAAGCTTTGTATCTCTTTTATTCTCTTCACTGCCTAGTAATGCGTTGGCTATTTTTTGTGTTTCATACTTCGCTTTTAAGGCTTCAATCTCTTGAGACTGAGTTTGTATGATAGCTGCAGATTGTGCTAATTCAATTTTCAAATCTTGAGATTTTTTCTCTAAACTATTTATTTTTCCAAATAGTTTTTCAATCTTATTTTCAAGAGTATCAATTATTTCTGCAATTACACTCATAATGATTCCTAACGATTACTTAATCTTACAAAGTTAGTATTCCTTTTTATTTTTACAATATTTTATTGGCTTTTTTATCTTAAAAAAAATCAATTAACAGTATAACAGCTCATTATGATTTTTGAACTTTAAAAAAAAATTGTAAACTACTTTTTTTTATCTTAGCAAAAATGTATTTTATGAAATTGTTTCTTTTTTTTCTCCTTTTTTCTTGTTCTGTTTTCGCCCAAGTTAATTATCCAAAGGATTATTTTCGCTCTCCGCTGGATATTCCAATACAGTTGTCGGGTAATTTTGGCGAGTTGAGACCCAATCATTTTCATGCGGGTTTTGATTTCAAAACTTTGCAAAGAGAGGGATTGCCGGTGTATGCTGTAGCTGACGGTTATGTGTCAAGAATAAAAATTTCAACTTTTGGAAATGGTAAAACGATTTACATAACCCATCCAAACGGATATACTTCGGTTTACGGTCATTTGCAAAAAGCAGCCGATTCTATTCAAGAATTCATCCAAAAAACACATTATTTGGAGCAATCTTTTGAAATTGAAATGTATCTCAAACCTGGTCAATTGACGGTAAAAAAAGGACAAATCATTGGGTTTTCTGGTAATACTGGCGCTTCCGAAGGGCCACATTTGCATTTTGAATTTAGAGATAATGTCACCGAATTTATTATTAATCCAATGCTTTTTGGATTTGATAAATTTCTGAAAGATTCTAAAAAACCTATTATTTTCAATATTTATGCTTACCCTTTAGATAATGAATCTATAGTCAATCAATCCAAACGACCTTTATTACTGAATCTTGTTTTGCAAAAAGACGGAACTTATCTTGCCGATAAAGTTGTTGCTAATGGAAAAATTGGTTTTGGTATCAATGCTTTCGATTATGATGATGTTTCATTTAATAGAAATGGTGTTTATAAAGTGCAATCATTTTACAACGGAATGCCAAATTTTGGTTACCAATTTGATACGTATTCCTTTGATGAAATGCGTTATATAAATGCGCTCATTGACTATCCAATGTATAAAAAAACACAGCAAAGAATTCAGAAATTATTCATGAAAAACCCTTATAACTTCAGTATTATTAAAACGAATGTTACAAATGGCGTTATAAAGGTTGTTCCTAATTTGACCGCTCAATATCGAATCGAAGTTTCTGATTTTTTTGGTAATTTGACCACTGTAACTATTCCTGTTGTCAACGAAGTTTTACCTGTTATTATTGCCAATGAACCTGTTTCGAAATATTATATTAGAGCTAAAAACGAATCTAATTTTTCTAAAGAAAATATGTCGGTTTTCTTTCCTGCAAATACTTTTTATGAAGATTTCAATTTGAATTTTGATGTCAAAAACGATACTTTATTGTTACACAGCGACGTTGTTCCTGCTCATTCGAATTTTACTATTGAAATTGTAGATCAAAAATTTAGTGATGCGCAAAGAGAAAAATTGTTTATAGGCTCAATCGGTTCAAGCAAAATAGGGTATAATCGGACTTATCGAAAAGACAATATTTTTACGACCAATGTTAAAACTTTGGGCAAATATGCTTTAGTTTTAGATGTAATTCCTCCAAAGATTAGTATTGCAAAATCCATTGAAGGCAAATGGTTGACTGATAAAAAATCAATTCAATTTACGATTAGTGATGATTTATCGGGGATAAAGTCCTATAACGGCTATTTGAACGGCAAATGGATTTTATTCGAATACGACAACAAAACCAAGAAAATCACTCATAATTTTAGTGACGGAATTGTAGCCGAAGGAGCCAATGAATTAAAAATTATTGTGGTGGATAATTTAGGAAATTCTACTATCTTTGAAACTAAGTTTTTTAGAAGTCAAAAACAATAAAATCAAATTCCTTGGGTTTAAATAAAATAATACTTGTTTTCCTTTTTTTCTGTTTTGGGTCAGTCACTTTAGCTCAATCTGCT
>ERZ724520.1655-NODE-1655-length-10962-cov-5.159714_pt1 | contig 10962 bp, 6 predicted proteins | sample MGYA00376053_ERZ724520 | MGnify/ENA primary metagenome ERZ724520 (study PRJEB28724, sample SAMN07190886) | activated sludge metagenome | isolation source: activated sludge of sewage treatment plant in Hong Hong | place: USA: Christiansburg, Virginia | collected... | reverse complement strand
GTAATTGCCGATTTCCAAGCAGCTGAAGAAATGATTAAAGGTATGATCAAAATGATTAATACCGGTAGTAAATTTTTTAAACCATCTTTAAGAATGGTAATTTGTATTCCTAGTGGTATTACTGAGGTTGAAAAACGTGCCGTTAGAGATAGTGCTGAACACGCTGGTGCGAAAGAAGTTTATATGATACACGAACCTATGGCGGCTGCTATTGGGATGGGTATTGATGTGGAAGAACCAGTGGGCAATATGATTATTGATATTGGTGGTGGTACTTCTGAAATTGCCGTTATTGCATTAGGTGGAATTGTTTGTGACAAATCTATACGTATTGCTGGTGATGATTTTAATGCAAATATTGAAGAATATATGCGTCGTCAGCACAACATTTTAATTGGTGAGCGTAGTGCTGAACAAGTTAAAATTGAAGTTGGAGCTGCTATGACTGAAATCGAAAATCCTCCAGCTGACTTTGCAGTGCAAGGAAGAGATTTAATGAGTGGTATTCCAAAAGAAGTATTTGTTAGTTATGTAGAAATTGCGCATTGTTTAGATAAATCTATTGCAAAGATTGAAGAGGCTATTTTAAATGCATTGGAAATGACTCCACCTGAATTAGCAGCTGATATATACAGAACAGGTATTTATATGGCTGGTGGTGGTTCTTTATTAAGAGGATTAGATAAGCGTATTTCATTAAAAACAAAATTGGCTGTACACGTTTGCGAAGATCCTTTAAGAGCGGTGGCTAGAGGAACAGGTATTGCGCTTAAAAATGTACATAAATTCCCATTCTTAATTAAATAATTTAAAGCAAATAATAAAATGAAAAAGTCAATAATTAAAGCAGTATTATTTTTTAGTTTAGTCTTAACTAGTTATAATAATTTTGCTCAAGATGAGGCCGCCTTTGATAAAGGAACTGTAGTAGTTACTGGTGGTTATGGTTTTCCCGATTTGTATCGCGGAACATTAAGAGTGGCATTTAATTCATACAATTCAACAACCGTAAAAGGCTTTGGCCCACTAATTTTAAAAGGAGATTATGGAATTGTGAAATTTAAATGGGGTCATTCAGTGGGAGCAGGAATGGTTATTGGTTTTAATGCAACTACTGTTGAATACAATTATAATTATTATGTTAATTGGTTTACTCCAGTGCAAAATTACCATGCGGTTGATAAGTATAAAACAATTACAATAGGAGCTCGTGGTACGTATCATTTTTATACAAAAGAAAAATTTGATTGTTATGCAAGTGTTGGTTTAGGGTTTAATATAAATTCAGTTAATCAAACAACAAATGATCCAGGTGGAGTATCAATTTCAGCAAAGAAACGTTCAGGTGTTTATGAAGCCTTAACTGTTGGAGTAAGATATTATTTTACTAAAAATATTGGTGTTTATTCTGAGTTAGGTTGGGATATGTCAGCACCAATTCAAGGTGGTATAGCTATTAAGTTTTAATTAGATAAAAATAATTGGTTATTATATAAAGCAGTAATGAATAATATTTTTAAGTTCTTATATAAAAACAATTATTTTTTTATTTTTTTGGTACTCGAAATTATTTGTATAATAATCATTTCTAATAATAGGGGATATCAAGGTTCTAAATTTATAAATTCTGCTAATTCAGTTAGTGCTAATGTTTATCAAATTTCTTCAAATACTAAAGAATATCTTCAATTAAAAGAGGAAAATGATAGATTGGCATTTGAAAATAATTATTTAAAGAATAGAATTAAGCTTGGCTATTCAGTTTTACCTCTAAAAATCTATAAGAAAAACGATACTCTTTATAGACAAGAGTTTGAGTTTATGAATGCTAAAGCAATTAATAGTTCTGTAAATAAACGAAATAATTATTTAACATTAAACATTGGGGCTTTGCAAGGAATTGGGCAAGATATGGCAGTTGTGAATAGTGAGGGAATAGTAGGAGTTGTAAAGGCTGTTTCTGAGAATTATTCTTCTGTTATGTCTGTATTACATAAAGATGTAATTGTTCCATGTAAATTAAAGAAAGAAGGAATTAATGGAACATTGATGTGGGAAGGTGGTGATTATAAATATTGCAGTTTAATTGATATTCCTACACATGCAAGAATGAAGAAAGGTGATTCCGTAATTACAAGTTCATTGTCTGGTATTTTTCCTGAAGGAATTTTAGTTGGATACGTAGATAGTTATGAACGTCGTCAGAATGAGTCATTTTATACTGTTAAGGTTAGATTAGCACCTGATTTTAAAAAAATTAACCATGTATCAGTAATAAAATTTAATTATAAAACAGAAAAAGATAGTTTAGAAATTAAAACACAAACTCAAAGTGATAAGTGATGTTATAAAAAATAGTATAAGGTTTATTATCTTAATTCTTTTGCAAGTTCTAATTGTACAGAACATGCGAATGGGTTCATATATTATTTTGTTTCCATATATATTATTTATTTTACTATTGCCTTTTGAAACACCGAAACTTGTTGTTTTAGTTTGTGCATTTTTTACAGGCTTGGTAATAGATATGTTTTATGATACAGCCGGTATGCACGCTGCAGTTTGTACTTTAATTGGCTTTTTAAGGTATTATATTTTAAAATTAATTGCACCAAGAGAAGGTTATGATGCAGGCTTAAACCCTACAATTGATAGTATGGGTTCAACTTGGTTTATTACTTATGCTTTATCTATTATATTTATTCATCACATGTTCTTTTTTTATATGGAGATATTTAGATTTAGCGAATTCTTTAAAACATTATTGCGAGTGATATTAAGTAGCATAGGTACTTTTATATTTGTATATATAATTCAATTTTTATTTTATAAATCAGGTAAAATAAAGTAATGAATAACTCAAATCTTTCGGATAGAAAATTTATAATTTCTGCATTTTTTATTGTAGTAGTTATAATTTATATTTCTCGATTATTTTATTTGCAAATTATTGATGATCAATATAAGCTAGATGCTCGTAACAATGCATTTAGGTATAGAACAGAGTATCCAGTAAGAGGATATATTTACGATAGAAATGGTAAGTTAATGGTTTATAATGAACCATCTTATGATTTAATTGTAACTCCTAAATTGGCAAAAGGTGCCGATACTCTTGCTCTTTGTAAAATATTAGAAATTACAAGAGATGAATATATTAGGCGAATGAAAAAAGCTTCTCAAGCTCCTAATTCACCTCGAAAAGAAAGTGTTTTTGAAAAGCAATTGTCTCCGAAAATTTATGCTGCACTCCAAGAAAAATTATATCGATTTAAGGGATTTGATGTTCAGGCAAGAACAGTAAGAAAATACCCTCGGCCAATTGCAGCGCATCTATTAGGCTATGTGGGAGAGGTAAGTAAAGAAAAAGCCGCTAAGGATCCTTACTACAGAGAAGGTGATTATATAGGGATTTCTGGTATAGAACGTTCTTACGAAGAAGAATTGAGAGGTAAAAAAGGAACTCAAATTGTAATGGTTGATGTTCATAATAAAACGAAAGGTCGTTTTATGGATGGTTTATATGATACATTAGCAATTCCAGGTAAAGCCTTATTTAGTAGTATTGATATTGAGTTACAAGAGTATGGTGAGAAATTAATGGCAGGTAAAAAAGGGGCAATAGTTGCTATTGAACCAAGTACAGGTGAAATTTTATGTTTGGTTTCTAGCCCTGGTTACGATCCAAATTTATTAGTAGGTGGAAAAGAGCGCTCTCGAAATTATACAAAACTATATTATGATTCGCTCAACTTACCTTTATTTAATCGTGCATTAACTGCTATGTATCCTCCTGGCTCTACCTTTAAATTAATTGATGCATTAATAGCGCAACAAGATGATTTAATTAATAGGCATACTGTTTACCCATGCCACAATGGTTATCCACCAATGGGAGGGCACCCAGCTTGCCATAGTCATCCATCTACTGATTTGCCAGGTTCAATTGCAACTTCTTGTAATTCTTATTACAGTTATGTTTTTAGAGAAATTACTGATCAAAAAAAATATCCAAAATTTGAAGATGGATACAATCATTGGCGTGATGCGGTGCGTTCATTTGGTCCAAATACAAAGTTAGGAACTGATTTACCTTACGATAAACCTGGAAATGTTCCAAGTGTTGAGTATTATAATAAAATATTTGGTAAAGGGCATTGGCGTTCTAACACTGTTGTCTCATTAGGTATTGGTCAGGCAGAGTTAACTTTAGTTCCACTGCAAATGGCAAATGTTGTGGCATCTATTGCTAATAGAGGATATTTTTATACACCTCATTGTATAAAAGGTGTTGGTGTTGAGAAATCATTGGATAAACGTTTTAAAGAAAAACATTTTACTTATGTACAAAATCAACTTGCTTATGATAATGTGTTAGATGGTATGCAAAGTTGCGTAGATGCTGGTACGGGTAGAGCCAGTAAATTAAAAGATATTATTGTTTGCGGTAAAACTGGTACTGCAGAAAATCCACATGGTAAAGATCATGCTGTTTTTTCTGCATTTGCGCCAAGAGAGAAACCTAAGATTGCTATTGTTTGTTTTATCGAAAATGCTGGTTTTGGTGGTACTTGGAGTGCGCCAATAGTTGGGTTAATGATTGAGAAATATTTAACACGTAAGGTTACCCGACCAGATGTTGAGAAACGAATGATAGAGGCAAATTTAATTAAGGGAACTAATTTATTAGGAAGATAATACGAGTGAGGAAAAACGAAAATAGCTTATTTTTTGGTGTAGATAAAATTACAGTGGCTACCTATGCATTATTGGTTTTTATGGGGTGGTTAAATATTTATGCAGCAGTATTTAATGAAGATCATCAAAATATTTTTGATACTACTCAAAAATACGGTAAACAATTAATTTGGATTTCTTCTGCTGCATTTATTGCATTTATGATATTAATTATTGATGCTGGTTTTTTTACTGTTTTTTCATATGTATTTTATGCTGTATTATTATTAGCATGCGTTGCAGTTCCTTATTTAGGTAGGGAAGTAAAAGGTAGTCGGTCTTGGTTCAGATTTGGTGATTTCGGAATTCAGCCAGCTGAGTTTATGAAATTTGCTACCAATTTAGCACTTGCAAAATTTTTGAGTAATGTAAATATCGAAGTTGAAGATACACGGAGGAAAAGACTTTCGGATATTTTGAAAAATTATAAAAACACCATTATTGCTGCAATATTTTTAGGATTACCTTTATTAATTATAAAATTATTACAAGATGAAACAGGATTAGCAATTGTATTTGTTGCTTTTATAATTACACTGTATCGCGAAGGTTTGTCTGTAAATTTCCTGATTTTCGGGTTGTTATCCGCCTTATTATTTGTTTTATCATTAGTTATGGAGCAACAAACTTTAATTATTGTTTTGGCTTCGATTGCAGCTGTCTCAATTTTATTCATTAAAAGGTCACGTAAAAATATAATTATTGTTGCTGTAATTTTAAGTGCAGCTTGTGGGGTTGTATTAGGTACTAACTATGTTTATAATCATTTAGAAGATCATCAACGTATTCGTATTGATGTGCTTTTGGGAAGAGGGACAGTAAATTTAAAAAAAGAAGGGTATAATGTTAATCAAGCTAAAATAGCAATTGGTTCAGGAGGCTTTTTTGGTAAAGGCTATTTACAAGGTACACAAACAAAGTATGATTTTGTGCCCGAACAAGATACCGATTTCATTTTTTGCACAGTTGGCGAGGAATGGGGTTTTGTTGGTTCATCTGTAGTTATTTTATTAGAACTGTTTTTAATATTGCGAGTAATCTTTATGGCAGAAAGGCAACGATCTCCATTTAGTCGGATTTATGGTTATGGAGTAGCCTCTGTATTGTTTTTTCATGTGGCAGTAAATGTTGGTATGACAATAGGATTAATGCCAGTAATTGGGATACCATTACCATTTTTTAGTTATGGTGGATCTTCATTATGGTCATTTACAATCTTGCTTTTTATATTTATTAAACTTGACGCTAATCGATTAGTCATATTAAGGTAAAATATAGTAATCTGATATTTTCCATTTTACGACTTTTTTTATTACCGAAAAACGGTTAAATTTTACCGATAATTGTTTTATGCTTTGATAGTAAAATCATGTTCTCTAATTTTAAAATAAATTAAAACTAGAATTATGAAAACAACTTTACTATTATTATTTATTAGCATAATTGGTTTTTCCCAAACTACACTAATTCCATTAGGTTCAAGCTGGAAGTATTTATCGCAAGGAAGTGCAGCTCCAAGTAATTGGAATACGTCAAGTTTTTCTGATGCAGCATGGCCATCAGCTACCGCACAATTGGGTTTTGGTGATGGTGATGAAACAACCGTTACACCACAAGTTGTTTCTGGTTCTACAGTTGTTACAACATATTTCCGTAAAACTATTTCTATTGCTACTCCAACAAATTGTAATGTGAGCATGGTTATAGATGATGGTTCAGTAGTATATATTAATGGAATAGAAGTAAACAGATTTAATTTACCAACAGGTACAATATTATATTCAACATTAACTCCAACATTTACTGAGAATGCTCCCGTTTCATTTACAGTTCCTGCATCAGTATTTGTTACTGGAACAAATATAATTGCAGTGGAAGTGCATCAAAATGCTTTAAATAGTTCAGATTTGAGTTTTGATTTTTCAATGGCAGTTTCATTAGCTAGTTGTGCTAATCATCTGGTTAATTATGATTATCCATTTTATGTTGATACAAAAAATACAGCTTTACATAGTTCAATAAATTATGGACCAACTGAATTTCATTTGCCAAGTAGGTTTATAACAAGTTATGAATGGAATTGGGCTTACGCTGCTTGGGATGCTCCAATTAAACATGGCTTTTCTCATACACAAAGTTGGGTTGATGTGCCTAATAAGAATACTGTGCCAACAAAAATTAGGTCTAAACAGTTCAATGATCCAGCATGTTTTGATGGTTATTCTTTTTGGGATCAAAATTCTATTTCAAGTATTTATAATTTAAAGGTTCAAAAGTATCAGTCCGTATTTAAAACAGGAAATGCGCTTTTATGGTATACATCTGGGACTGTTAGCATATGCCCACCAACACCAGCAAGCCCAACTTTTCCTGTTGATTCAAATTCTCTTGCAGCATATTCAAGTACTGGTGGAGTTGTAAGAAAAAACGTTGCACTGGTAACAGTTGATTTAGAAAAACAATTTAATATTGACAGATATTGGGGAGTAGGTGGTTTAAATGATTGGTTGCAATGCCTTAAAGATAATAATACAACAACATGGCCATGTAATCCAATTTACACAGGTTCATCAGCAAGTTGGTTAGGTGCAAATACTCAAATGCCTACACCTTCTGCATTGTCAAGTAGTACTACAAGTTTTAATGATTTTAAAAAGGCATTTTTTCGTACAAGATTAAAGGAATATAATGCTCCAATTCAAGCTTATAAAACACTATCTCCTAATCCAGGGTTAATAGGAAATTATTCATCGAATATTGATTTGGTGGATGTTTTTACAACATTTCCTACGGTTACTTGGGCTCAGCTAACAACTGATGCTACAAAGATTAATTGGATGTTTAGAGACACAGTAAATTTTACAAATTTTGGTAATTTTTATACTAATAATTTGGATTTTATTAGTCCTGATGATTATCACGGAAGTGGTAAACTTAATAGTTATTCTGCAAGTTCTGGTAATTGGCTTCAAGAAAGTTTATATACTGTAGAATTAGCAAAAGCATGGTTCCCAACTAAGCCAGTACTTCCTTACCATTGGGTTAAAAGTGATTATTCACTTACTGATGGCTCTCCAAATTATGATACATGGATGGATTCTTTAGTTGCTGAGGCCACTCCTATTTTTGCAATTATGAGTGGTTCAGATGGTTTTATTTTCTGGGATGGTGATCAAAGAACAAATGTTAACCAACATGTTACAGATTATTATGTTAAAGGAATGCGTAGGTTAGCTCATTTTAATAGTATTTTAACTCCTACCACTGTTACTTATTATAAAAATTACGATCCTATTCAAATTAAAAATATGAATGCAGCTGCATATGCTTCACCTTCACAAATATATAATTTTGGTATAGCGCGAGGTATTATAAAAGGGGATTCTATTTTAATTGCAGCTATGAATCCAAATGCCCAGTTTGGTCAAATTACAAAAATTCCAATTAGTTTTTCAAATGCAAGCTATTATTTCAATGATACTGTAACAGTTGTAGGTCATAAATGTTTTTTAGGTGCAGCTAAAATGTGTTCATTAGGAATTACAACTGTAATTAATTCGATATTTGAAAAAAGTAATAACGCTTTAATTTACCCTAATCCATCTAAAAGTACAATTAGTATTAAAGGTATGGATGAAGTTGAAAATATTAAATCAATTGTAATAAGGGATATTTTAGGAAGAGAAATGTTTGTAACTAATAAGATAAATGAAATTAATATTGAAGGTTTGGTAACAGGAAATTATTTTGTTTCAATTTATAGCAATGAAAATGTTTTATTAAAAACGCTCAGATTTATAAAGGAATAATAGTTAAGGTTTAGTTTAAATTCAAAAAAGTTCACAGCTGGCTGTGAACTTTTTTTATAACCGAAAATCGATAAAATGTGACCGTTCATTTTTTTATACTTTGAGTTTTAAGAGTGTCTTCCTAATTTTAAATTAATTAAAAAATGAATTATGAAAGCAACTTTATTTTTGATGATTATTGCATTGTCTTCTGTGGCTCAAACAACTCTTATTAAATGGGGATCGCCATGGAAGTATCTATCTCAAACAACTGCAGCTGCATCCACATGGAATACAATTGGTTTTTTAGATTCCGGTTGGCCTTCTGGAAACACACAACTAGGATATGGTGACGGTGATGAAACTTTGATAATTCCAGCTACTGTTTCAGGTGTAAATATCCTAACAACCTATTTTAGAAAGTCGATAAATGTAGTAACTCCAAAAACGTTAGAAGCACGAATGTTAATTGATGATGGAGCTGTTGTATATGTAAATGGTGTTGAAGTTTATAGATACAATTTACCTTCAGGTTCTATTTTATACTCAACTTTAACTTCAACTTTTACCGAAAATCAAATGGTTAAGTTTGATATACCTGCTACCAATTTTATAGTTGGTACAAATGTTATTGCCGTAGAAGTTCATCAAAATACAGCAACTAGTTCTGACTTAAGTTTTAATTTTGATTTATCAAGTTCATTATTAGTTGATTATAATTACCCTTTTCATGTAAGTACAACTGATACAACAATGGGAAATCACATTGATTATGGTCCCCCATTTTCCTTGCCAAATAGGTTTATAATTAATTGGGATTATAATTGGAGTCATAATGGTTATTGGGACGCTCCTTTAACTCATGGTTTCTCACATTCACAAACATGGGGTGATGCTCCTTATGCAGCAAGTAATCCTACACCAGTTGCATCTACTCCAATAAATAGACGTTCTAGAGCAATTCAAACAATCGGATGTTTTGAAAATGGTCAACCTTGGTTAACAAAGTATAATACAAGTGCAGCAATGTTGGATTTAAAATCAAGAGCAGAGTACTTTTATAAGACTGGAATTCAGCTTAATTATATAGCAGGCGTATGCCCCGCCACTCCTACATCCTATACATCAATAACTAATGCTGGTGGCACATTGAACGCTGCTTTTTTGAGTGGAGGCACTTATGTAGCAAATTCAGGTTTGTTAGGGTTGGATTATGAGACACAATTTGGAATCGAATGGGGCTGGCCTGGTAATCTGGATAATTGGTTAACATGTTTAAAAGATAATAATACAACTACGTATCCTTGCACTGTTTTTAATGGAACATTCACAAATTCAGTTTTTAGACCTTCAACACACGGACCTACTAATCCAACATTACAGGCAATGTCTTTTAGCGAATTTAAAAAATACTATTTTAGAAATAGAATAAAAGAAATGAATGCGCCATTTGAATTTTATAAATCGCTTGTTACAAGTAGTCCTGCAAAAATGTTTAACTGGAGTTCTAATATTGAAGATCCTGCAGTTTTTATACATGATCCGTCTGTAACTTGGAGCCAACTAACTACTGATCCATCAAAATTAAATTGGCTATTTCTTGATACAACTAACTTTACTTCATTTGGTAATCATTTTGTAGATAATCAGGATATTATGGTGCCAAGTGCTTATTTTTGGGGAGGGACTTTAGGATATTATGGTGCATCTTCAGGTCATTGGTTGCAAGGTATTTTGTTTCAAATTGAATTAACAAAAGCTTGGTTGCCATCGAAACCTTGTTCTCCATCGTTTTGGCTTAAAGATGATAGTCCTACCCCCGTGTATACAAATTGGAAGGATACTCTAGTTGCTGAGGCAATGCCTATATTTGCATTAATGTCAGGTAGTGATGGATTCATGCTTTGGGATAATCAAGCATTTCCAAATGCGAACCAACATATTTATGATTATTTAATTAAAGGTATGAGAAGATTATCTCATTTTAACAGCATTTTGACACCAACAACTGTAACATTGTATAGAAACTTTGACCCAGTGCAATTAAGAACAATGCAAATAGCTTCTCAGCCTACTAATACGTATACCTTTGGAATTGCTCGTGGTATTGTGAAAGGTGATTCGATTTTGGTTGCAGTTATGAATCCAAATGCTAGTGAAAAGCAAATCACGAAAGTCCCAATAAGTTTCGCAAATGTAAGTTATACATTTTCTGATACTGTAACACTTGTAGGTCGACAAGTTTTTTTAGGAATATCTAAAATGACATCATTAGGAGTATCATCAGTTATTAATTCGATATTTGAAAAAAGTAATAACGCATTAATTTATCCTAATCCATCAAAAAGTACAATTAGTATTAAAGGTATGGATGATGTTGAAAATATTAAATCAATTGTAATAAGAGATATTTTAGGAAGAGAAATGTTTGTAACTA
>ERZ724520.1650-NODE-1650-length-10979-cov-7.736360_pt1 | contig 10979 bp, 6 predicted proteins | sample MGYA00376053_ERZ724520 | MGnify/ENA primary metagenome ERZ724520 (study PRJEB28724, sample SAMN07190886) | activated sludge metagenome | isolation source: activated sludge of sewage treatment plant in Hong Hong | place: USA: Christiansburg, Virginia | collected... | reverse complement strand
GGTCGCTTGTCGTCGGGTTTGGCTTTGAAATACAAACTGCCATAAAAGAAAATCACGGGAATACAAGCAAATATAAAAGCATCTGTACTATCCGATCCGAAAATATAACTGTTCGGATTTGATTCAGAAGTTACGCCTTTAAGCATCCAACCTATGATTCCAAAAACAACTGATGGCAATAAAATGAAAAGCACGATTTTATAAAAGGGCATATCGCCTTCTTGGGTTCCTTTTTTCTGATCGTAGCCCTGGTAATGTTTCGATCCTAAAATAAAGACCAAAACGCCTATAAACATTCCGATTCCTGCTGCCATAAAAGCATACTGCCAACCCAGAAGAATTTGCAAAGCAGCGCCGAAGAAATTACAGATAAAAGCACCTACGTTGATTCCCATATAGAAAATATTGTAGCCTTCGTCTTTCTTGTCTTTGTATTCTTGTTTGGTGTAGAAATTTCCTAGTAATGTAGAAATATTCGGTTTGAAAAAACCATTCCCTAGAATGACAAAAGTCATCGCAATATACAAGCTGGTGATGTTGTGAATGCCCATCATAAAATAGCCGATACCCATCAAGATGCCACCAAAAATAATTGATTTTTTGTAGCCTAAATAGCGGTCTGCAATCAATCCGCCGATGAATGGTGTTAGGAAAACCAAAGCGATAAAGGTACCGTATAAATCAGACGCTTCTTTTTCGGTCATGGCAAATCCAGCCTCGACATCTTTGAGATACAGCGTAAAAATACCGATCATTAAATAATATCCGAAACGTTCCCACATTTCGGATAAAAATAAGTACGGCAATGCTTTAGGGTGTTTATTCCACATACCTTATAGAGAATTAAATTCCGTTGATTGAATTTTTTTTTTTGGAGGATTATCTGTTCTCCACTGACAAATCCATTCCTTCTACATGGTCGTTGTGCATCATTTTTTGCAACCATGAACTCAAAATAAATAATATTCCTGCGGCAGCACCTGTCATGATGATAAACAACATAAAGAATTCGTACAGATTGGTAATTTCAAATCCAAGGAAAGATGGATTTACTACTGGCCCGGCAACAGCTTCAGCTCCGGCTGTTGGTGGAATTAAAGCACTTAATGTTCCCGCAAATTTGTTAGCAGCTGCATTGGCTAAAAACCAGGTTCCCATCATCAATGAAGACAAACGCAATGGCGCTAATTTAGAAACCATAGACAAACCTATTGGCGACAAACACAATTCTCCCATGGTGTGGATGATATACAAACCTATCAACCACCACATAGAAACTTTATCTTCAACGCCCAAACCTTTTACGGCAATTGCAATCACGACATAACCTAAGGCTACTAATGCCAAACCAATCGCCATCTTTTTAGGAGAAGACGGTTCTAATTTTCTGATGTATAAAAATCCCCAAACGATGGTGAATATTGGTGCTAATGCAATAACCGCTAATGGGTTTACCGATTGAAAGTAAGACGCTGGCATTTCCCAACCAAAAAGGGTACGCTCTGTTTGTCTGTCGGCAAATAATGTTAATGATGCTCCGGCTTGCTCGAAAGCACCCCAAAAGAAAATCACAAAAAAGGCTAAAATGAAAATTACGATGATGCGTTGGGTTTCAATTTTGGTCAAACTTTTATCGCTCAAAATTAGGATTGGCATTAATACCATCGCGCCATAAATAAAATAGCTAATGATATCCGAATCGCTGTTGAACATTTGTTTGAAGTTCAGCATGAAAAAGATAATGGCAATAGAACCTACAATCATCCCAATACTTTGGGTATCTAATTTTTTAACTGGCAAACCAATTTCTTTTCCTTCTTCAGAGATTAAGTATTTTTTCTGATAAACAATAAATGTTACCAAACCTAAAAGCATTCCAACGCAAGCCGCCAAGAATCCCCATTTGAAATCCATCGAGCCACAAACCAAAGGAGAAAAGAATGCTCCTAAATTGATTCCCATATAGAAAATCGTGAAAGCACTGTCAATTCTTCGGTCGTTGGCTGGATACAATTGACCAACCATCGTAGAAATATTCGGTTTAAAAAATCCGTTTCCAATAATGATTGCGGTTAATCCCATCCACATGATAGAAACGCCACCGTCGGCTCCGGCTGAAGCACTTAAAAACATACAAAACTGACCAATCGCCATCAGCAATCCACCGATGATAATACTGCGTCTGTTTCCTAAAAATTTATCACACAAATAACCTCCCAAAAGTGGTGTTAAATAAACCAACCCAGTATAGCTACCGTAAATTTGTGACGCATCAGCATCTTTCATCAACAATACTTTGGTCATAAAAAGAATAAAGATTGCTCTCATGCCGTAGTAACTAAATCGTTCCCACATTTCTGTAAAGAATAAGAAATAAAGTCCTTTTGGGTGTCCGGTTTTTACTTGAGTTTCTGCCATTTTAAGTTGGTTTTAGTTTTGTTTTGGTTAATGTTATTATAGGTTTTCTTTAATAAAATTCGTCATTTTATTGAACAATTGAATTCTGGTTTTACCACCGTAAATGCCGTGGTTCTTATCTGGATAAATTTGCGAATCAAATTGTTTGTTCGCCTGAATCAAAGCTTCCATCATTTGCATGGAGTTTTGTACGTGTACATTATCATCTGCAGAACCATGAATCAAAAGGAATTTTCCTTTCAATTTATCAACATGATTGATGGGTGAATTATCATCATAACCGCTAGCATTTTCTTGTGGCGTTTGCATATAACGTTCGGTGTAAATGCTGTCGTAGAATCTCCAGTTGGTTACCGGTGCCACTGCAATAGCCATTTTGAAAACATCTGCGCCTTTCATAATACAGTTCGAAGCCATGAATCCACCATAACTCCAACCCCAAATTCCCATACGTGAAGCATCAACGTACGAATAACTTCCAATTACTTTGGCGGCATCGATTTGATCTTCAACTTCAAATTTACCCAACTCTTTTTGAGTACATTTTTTAAATTCAGCACCTTTAAAACCCGTTCCGCGTCCGTCAACACAAGCTACAATATAACCTTGTTGTGCCAACATGGCGAACCAGAAATCATCTGCACTGTTCCAGTCATTATTCACTTGTTGCGAACCTGGTCCAGAATATTGGTACATAAAAACCGGATATTTTTTTGAAGCATCAAAATCTTTAGGCTTGATCATCCATGCGTTGAGCGAATGTCCTTTGGACGTTTTCAATACAAAAAACTCTTTGGTAGCGATATCATACGCTTTCAATTTTGTGGCTAATGCTTCGTTGTTTTCGATCACTTGAATCGATTTGCCTGATTTAGATTCGTTTAAAGAATACACAGGCGGTTGGGTTGCACTTGAAAAAGCATTGATAAAATACTGGTAATTCGGACTAAAAGTAGCCGTGTTGGTTCCGGTTTGTGAAGTCAATCTTGTTTTGTTTTTTCCGTCAATTCCGATGCGATACACATCGCGGTTGATAGAACCATTTTCAACCGATTGATAAAACACGGTATTTGACTTTTCATCAAAGCCATAATAATTTGTGATTTCCCAATTGCCTTTAGTGACTTGATTTTTTAGTTTTCCGGTTTTGTCGTAAAGATAAATATGATTGAAACCATCTTTCTCACTGGTCCAGATAAAACTGTTGTCTTTTAGAAACGTTAAATTGTCGGTCACATCAACATATGCTTTGTCTTTTTCGTTCAAAACCACTTTTGCAGTGGCAGCATTTCCATCTATAAACAACAAATCAAGGTTGTCTTGATGGCGGTTCAACACTTGCGCCGATAGGACATTTGCATCTTTAGTCCATTTCATTCTAGCAATATAAAAATCTGAATAATTGCTTAGATTAACATCCTTTTTCGAAGCTGTTGCCACATCATAAATATGCAAAGACACTGTCGAATTCTTCTCGCCCGCTTTCGGATATTTGAAGGTTTCTACGGTTGGATACAAATCTTTACGGAAAATCGACATCGAAAATTCAGGCACTTCACTTTCATCAAAACGAATAAAAGCCAATTTTTTGCTGTCGGCACTCCAATCGAAAGCCCTTACAAAAGCGAATTCTTCCTCATAAACCCAATCCGTAATTCCGTTGATGATGGCGTTTTTCTTTCCGTCATTGGTAATTTGTGTTGACTTTTTAGTGGCAATATCATAGACATACAAATTGTTTTCTTTGGCATAAGCAATCTTTTTTCCATCGGGTGAAAAAGTAGGCTCTTGCACTTGAAAATCGAATAATTTCGTTAAATTTTTGGTAGTCGTATCGTATAAAAAATAATCTGCTGTAAACGAATGTCTGAAAATTTGAATCGAACTGTTGGCGATTAAAATCATTTTCTCGTCGGCACTAAAAACATAACTATCTATGCCTTCTGCCAAATCTTTATGACTTTTAGAATCAATTAAAGTAGCTACTTTTTTCAAAGTTGCAAAATCGTAAAGATCGATTTGCATGCTTCGACTGGCGCGATCAAAATTGAGAACGGTGTATTGGTTGGTGTTTTTTAAAGACTGTAATTCGTCCATGCCTTTGGCACGAAATGCTCCTGAGTAAATAGATTCGACAGTGATTTTTTCTTGAGCAACGACAGAAAAACACAGAAAAAGAAAAGCGGCAATCAGTTGATTTGATTTCATAGATAAAATAGAATATAAAAACCGTCAATTTTAGTGAAAAAAATACAATTAATGGCATTTTTTTGTGTTAAATACAAATTACTTGCGGGATATTGCCGTTGGAAACAAAAAAAATATCTAGCAAATAAATCATCTAAACAGTATCTTTACAACCAACACGAACCAATCAACTGAGCATGAGTAACCCCGTTTCTGGATTTTCAAAATTATCGAAAGAAGAAAAAATCAATTGGATTGCTAAGGAATATTTTTCAAATCCCGATCAAGCCGAAACTTTACTTAAAAACTACTGGAACTCGGATGCAACCCTACAAAAATTGCACGATGAATTCATAGAAAACACCATTACCAACTTCTATTTGCCTTTGGGTGTAGCACCAAATTTTCTCATCAACGGAAAAAACTATACAATTCCTATGGCCATCGAAGAAAGTTCTGTCGTAGCCGCTGCTTCTAAATCGGCAAAATTCTGGGCCACGCGAGGCGGTTTCAAAGCCACGGTTTTGAACACTGAAAAAATAGGACAAGTGCACTTTATTTATTCAGGTGACGAAAAAAAACTAGCTGATTTCTTTAATCAAGTCAAACCCAAATTGTTTTCCGAAACCGAAAACATCACGAAAAACATGCAACAACGCGGTGGCGGTATTTTGAATATTGAACTCAAAAACCAAACGCAAAAACTACCGGGTTACTTCCAATTGCACGCTACATTTGAAACCAAAGATTCGATGGGCGCCAATTTTATCAATTCGTGTTTGGAGCAATTTTCAAAAACATTTAAAGCGGAAGCACAACTATACAAACCCTTTTCAGACGAAGAAAAAGACATACAAATCGTCATGAGTATTTTGTCGAATTACGTTCCAAATTGCATCGTAAGGGCCGAAGTGTCTTGTCCGATAACCGATTTGGCTGAGAAGAAAATTGAAAACCCACAAGAGTTTGCCGAGAAGTTCATACGAGCCGTAAACATTGCTGAAGTCGAACCCTTTAGAGCTGTAACACACAATAAAGGTATCATGAATGGCGTTGATGCAGTCGTGTTGGCTACCGGAAATGATTTCAGAGCGGTAGAAGCTGGTGTGCATGCGTACGCTTCAAGAAACGGAACTTACAGCAGCTTATCACATGCCAAAATAGAAGACGGGATTTTCACGTTTTGGATTGAAATTCCACTAGCATTAGGCACCGTTGGTGGTTTAACCTCGTTGCATCCGTTGGTGAAATTTTCCCTAGAAATGCTCGAAAAACCATCGGCAAAAGAATTGATGCAAATTGTAGCTGTAGCTGGTTTGGCGCAGAATTTTGCCGCGTTGCGTTCGTTAACTACGACCGGAATTCAGGAAGGCCACATGAAAATGCATTTGAATAATATTTTAAATCAATTTGAAGCCACTACAGAAGAACGTCAATCGATTAAAAATCATTTCAAAGACCATGTCGTGTCGCATGCCGCAGTCGTTGATTATATTAAAAATTTGAGAATTAATAGTTAGTTTTTTTAGAAGCTATTCCCGCTCTTCGCTAAATCTTTTGTTCTGAACCCCAGAACAAAAGGATATCGCTACTATCGGGGCTAAAACACAATCGATTACACAAAAAAAAACCTCTAAACTATGCGCCTTAGCGTTTTTGAAGCCAATGAAAAAAACATTCTATAGCAACGGAAAACTCCTAATCACCAGCGAATATCTCGTTTTAGACGGCGCGAAAGCCTTGGCTTTACCCACAAAATTCGGCCAAGATTTAACGGTTGAACCCGGAACATACGATAAAATTTATTGGACCAGTTATGATTACGACGGTAGCTTTTGGTTTGACGATACGTTTGCCTTTTCTGAAATCACCCACAAAACACAGTATGAAAACCAACCTGTCAAGAATATGCTGATTGCCATTTTGCATGAAGCCTTTCTTTTGAATCCAGATTTCCTAAAAGAATCTGAAGGTTATACCATTACAACCAAGCTTACTTTTCCAAAATTTTGGGGTTTGGGCACTTCATCAACGCTAATTAACAACATTGCGCAATGGCTCGAAATTGATGCTTATACGCTACTGCAAAACAGTTTTGGCGGCAGCGGTTACGACATTGCCTGTGCGCAAAACCATACACCAATACTTTACCAACGCATTAATGGAAAACCCAACGCAACACCTATCGTTTTTGAACCCGAATGTGCTGCGAATATCTATTTTGTTTATCTCAATCAAAAACAGGATAGCCGAGCAGCCATTGCTGCATACCGAAAAAAATCAAATACAATTGCCCAAATCATTCCCAAATTTGATGCAATTACAGCTTCGATACTACAAGAAAACAACTTCCATAGTTTGGCTTCCGCGTTGGCACAACATGAATCCGAAATGAGTCAAATTTTAGAACTTCCGAAAGTACATGAAGATTTATTCTCCGACTTTAAAGGTACCATTAAAAGTTTGGGCGCTTGGGGCGGCGATTTTGTTCTGGTGTTGTCTAAAGACAATCCGACCTCCTATTTTAGTAGAAAAGGATACAAAACGATTCTTTCTTATGCAGACATGATTTTATAAAAAAACCCGATTTGAATTTCAAATCGGGTTTTTATTTTTAGCGGTTCAATATTAATAATTGAATTTCGCTCTGTTATCTTCGATGTCGGCTTCTTCTTTCAAAGCTGGAATCACTCTTCCAGAATAACCAGCAACTTGCGCTTTTACTTTAGCTACATAATCAGCATGGCTTTTTAATACTGGTGCTTTAGTGATTACAGTTGGTTTCACAACATAAACACCTGCATTGCCTTCGATAGGTGCTGAAATTTTATTCAATCCGATTGCGAAAGCAGCTCCTACAACTTTTCTTTCAAAGCCAGCATTCGGAATACTTGCGTTTTCCACGGTTAAATCAACAGCTTGTTGTACTGCAACTCCAGATGCTGCTGCGATAGCTTGCATAGAGCTTCCTTTCATTTTAGCTTTGATTTTTTCTGCTTTTTTCTTGTTGATTAAAATCGATTGTACACCTGGTCTTGCGTCCTCGATAGCCATCAATCCTTTTTCGTTTACTTTTTTCAATTTGGCGATTACGTTACCTAAGTTTACAACTTCAAAACGTTTTACATCTCCTACATTGGTTTCTTTTTCGAAAGCCCAACGCACAATTTGTCTTTGGTTTCCTGTTCCTCCGAAAGATTCGTCCATTGCTTTTACTTTTACAGATGGATTCACAGTTAATCCAGCAGCTTTGGCTGTTTTTTCGAAATCATTACTGTTGGCATCCATTTCGAATTTAACAGCTTTGGTGTATAGTTTATCAGCAGTGGCTTCAGATGGTTCTATTTTCTGACCAATTGTTGCCAAACGAATGGCGTCTTGTTTCTCCGTTACATTAATAATGTGGAAACCAAAATCTGTTTCAACCAAACCAATAGTTCCTACTGGATTGTTGAATACGAAATCGTTGAATGGTTTTACCATTTGTCCAGGTCCGAAATAACCCAAATCACCACCTTGTTGTGACGAAGAATCATCAGAATTCATCATTGCCATCATAAAGAAATTACCTGGATTGGCTTTCACTTGTGCTAACAAAAGTTCCGCTTTGGCTTTGGCTTCTTCTTTGGTTCTCTTTTCTTTTTTGTTAGGTACTTGCGTTCCTTCGTAACTGATCAAGATGTGGCTTGCTTTGGCATTGGCACCAGCTTTTCTTCCCATTACTTTAGAAATACAATACATATTTCCTCTCATGTATGGACCGTAAACATCTCCTTGAGCCGTTGCAAATAAAGCATCTGCGTGTTCTGCTGGTAAATCTTTTTTAGCTACAAAAGTAGAATCGTAAGGCACATCTGAATTTTCATTTACAAAATCAACCACATTTGCTGCACCTTTAAATCCTGGCAAAGTATCGTTTTTACCTGAAGCTTGGTTGTATACCACTCTTTGGTTTAACAAACCGTTGATTGTCATTTTAACTTCATTTTCATCTTCTGGAGATGCTTTGTCTTCCACCAAAACATATTCTACTTCACGGGTTTCTTCCGCTTTATATTTTTTCTCGTTTTTCTTCATGTATTCTGTAATCTCAGCATCTGTGATTTTGAAATCAGTATCTTTCATAGAAGAAAACAAAACTGCTACATAATCGAAGCTCACTTTATTGGCTTCCATTTCATATTTCAATTTTCCTTCAGCTTCGGTCGTATACATTCCTGCTTTTACCAAAGTGTTGTAGATTTGGTATTTTGAGTTCAACTCCGCATCTTTCTCTCTGTCTTTTACGTATTGCGCTTGCTCAGGATTAGATTTGAAATACTCTTTGAATTTCGCCAAATCAAAAACACCATTGGTTTGAAACATTGGGTTTTGACCTATATTTTGATCCGCTTTGAACACTTCTAAAATGTGTTTTTCGGTAGCACGGATGCCTAATTTTTCGAATTCTGCTGTTACTAAAGCGATAGAAACTTCTTGATCCCAAACTCTATTTACAGCTTGCGTTGGCGTCATACCTTGTTGTCCGCTTTTTTCAACGTTGCTTACTTTTACTCTAAAGTCTTCGAAAGCAATGTCTTTTCCATTAACGGTTCCTACGTATTTTGGAGTACTTCTAAATCCTCCGTTATTGAACAAATCACCGATTATAAATGCTAATAAACAAAAACCAATAACTAGTATTAGTAGAAGGGAACGTTGTCTAATTTTTTGTAAAACTGCCATTTTTAGTATTGTTAATTTTTAATTCAGTTTGCGAAAATACAATTATCTATTTAATAACCATAGTTGTATAGTTATATTTTCAAGGTTTTTTGATTTTTTTTTGATTTTTTATTCTTGAAGATTCATTTTCACCAATTCAATCTTCTTGTTTGTGGCTTCTTCGATGGTGAAACGAATTTTATCAATGGTGATTTGCTCGCCTTTTTGTGGTATTTCTTTGGTGTGATTGACGATGAATCCGCCTAAAGTTCCGTAAGAATCACTTTCAGGAATTTGAAGTTTATAAGTCTGATTCAAATATTCAACATCATGACGGGCAGAGAAAAGAAAGCTATTATCCTCTAATTTCTTTTCAATTAATTCTTCTACGGCGTCATGTTCGTCTTCAATTTCGCCAAAAAGTTCTTCCACAATATCCTCTACGGTAATCATTCCTGAAGTACCTCCGTATTCGTCGAGTACGATGGCAATACTTTTTCTTTTCTTAGTCAGCAAATCGAGTACGTCTTTGATGAATATGGTTTCCGGGACAAACTCGACTGGAATCAACACCGACTTGATGCTTCTGGGTTTCTTAAACAATTCGAACGAATGCACATAACCTAAAATATCATCAAGTGAGTTCTGATACACTAAAATTTTAGAATAACCTGTATTGATGAATTTCTCTTTTAAATCGGTAACCGTATCGTGAATTTCGACTGCTGAAATTTCAGTTCTTGGCGTCATAATATCGCGCGCTTTTACGCCCGAAAATTCTAAAGCGTTTTGAAAAATCTGAATTTCAGAATCGATGTTGTCATGGTCTTCAACGGTGCTCATTTGTTCGGTGATGTAATTTCCGAGTTCAATTTTGCTGAAGAAAAGTGGAATTTGATCGCCTTCGGTTTTGAAAAATCTACGCAAGATAAAATCAGAAATCCAGAGAATAAAAGTCGATATAAAGTAAAACAACACATAAAAAAAATACGCCGGAAGCGCAAAAACCTTGATAAATGTATTGGCATAAATCTGAAAAAACACTTTAGGCAAAAACTCGGAAGTAATCAAAACAACGAAAGTCGAAATAGAAGTTTGGATGAGAATGTTGGACAAATTGGTGAAGTTAAATCCGAATTGCACAATCCAACGCATCAGCAATTCGCCCATGAAAAAACCATAAATTACCAGCACAATAGTGTTTCCAATAAGCATGGATGCTATAAATTGGGATGGTTTTTCGGTAAGTTTGGTTAAGATTTTTGAGAGAAAGTTTTGCTGTTTTTTCTCAATTTCTAGGTAAATTTTATTCGAAGAAATAAAGGCGATTTCCATTCCGGAGAAAAGTGCCGCTAGTATTAGACATAGAATGATAATACTAATTTCCATTTTTTAAGTATTCTTATTTCTGTTTTCGAATTTTTTCGCAAAGTTTCTTCGAAAGAAGAACATAAACAACGACACCGCAGCGATACCGAAAGACAACCATGGCGACTGTTCTGAATTCCATTTTGTAAATCCATCATAGACAAAAAAACCGCTGAAAAGAAGGTAAACGTATTGGGTATATTTTAAATAATTCATGGCAATGGGTTTATTCCGCTTCGTCGATGACACCGTTGATGCGTTGTGAATTTACAATTTTAAAATCTTTGCTAAAGTCGATTCCT
>ERZ724520.1649-NODE-1649-length-10980-cov-4.242746_pt1 | contig 10980 bp, 8 predicted proteins | sample MGYA00376053_ERZ724520 | MGnify/ENA primary metagenome ERZ724520 (study PRJEB28724, sample SAMN07190886) | activated sludge metagenome | isolation source: activated sludge of sewage treatment plant in Hong Hong | place: USA: Christiansburg, Virginia | collected... | reverse complement strand
CCCAGCATGACACGCCGTGTATGACGAAATGATGACTGCACCAACCGGCCATCGAATCTAGAATGGCAAGCATGGAACAGGAATGCACCATACTGGGGAGAACAACATGAATATTCTGGTTATCGGCGGCGCGGGCGTTACCGGCACCGTAATCGTGCGCCAACTGCTGGCACGCGGTTGTGACGTTACTATCCTGCATCGCGGCGTGCACACGCCAGACCTGCCCGACAGCGTGGCGCGCATTCATGCCGACCCGTATGCAAAAGACGGACTGACGGCTGCGCTGGAAGGAAAACATTTTGATGCGGTGATCGCAACGTACGGCCGTTTACGTCACGTCGCCCAGGCATTGCTTGGCCACACAACACGGCTGATCTCCATTGGCGGCGCCGCGCCGGTCTACAAGGGCTGGGGCGAGATGATGGCACCAAATCCGTGGGAAACCACACAACCGACACCGCTTTTTCTCGATGAAGACCATCCACTGGCCAGCGAAGAAACCGCCGATCCTTTTTCCATGGCGGTGCGCAAAACAGAAATGGATATTCTTGGCTTCCATCAGGCTGGCCACTTCAATGTCACGCATTTCCGCTACCCGCTGGTGTATGGCCCGAACAATATCTGCCCGGCTGAATGGGGGCTGATCCGGCGGGCACGTGAAAAGCGCACGCCGCTGATTCTACCGGCCGGCGGGCTCACACTGGTCTCGCGTGGTTTCGCTGACAACATTGCGCACGCCGTTGTACTGGCGGTAGAAAACCCTTCTGCTTCCGCCGGACAAATCTACAACATCTGTGATGATCGCCTGATCTTCAACCAGCAGTGGGTAACATTACTCGGCGACATCATGCGGCACCGTTTTGACACCATCGACATAGCTTTTTCTGCATTGCCAGCAGGATTCCGTGCCACCCCGCCACAGTTGTTGTATCGCCATCACTGTGTGCTCGACATCAGCAAAATCAAGGAGCAACTCGCTTACCGCGATGTAGTTACAGTAGAGGAAGCGCTGGAGCGCACCGTGAAATATTACATGGACAACCCGCTCGCCGACGGCAACGAAGCAGAGCAGAATCTCGGCGACCCGTTTGATTACGGTTACGAAGATGCTTTTATTGCCGCATGGCAGAGACATGGAGAAAATTTTTATTCAGAACGTGATGCCCTGCCGGCACCTAAAGTGGTATGGAAACACCCGTACCAGCAACCTGCAAAATAAGTTTCTATTCAGGAGATCTACGCACCCACCACTTGCGCAATTCTTCCAGCACCAGCATGAGCAGCGCGCCAGGCAGCACAAACAACCACACTTCCAACGGCAAGGATGACGTTCCAATAAGCTTGTTACCCAGTGGCGTGTAACAGGCAAAGAGCAACACGCTGATTTCCAGTAGTACGCCCCAGATAATCAGTTTGTTGCCGGTAAACCCGACCCGAAATAATGATCGGCGCGCACTGCGACACAAATACACGTTCACCACTTGCATGACAATAATGGCAGCAAAGCATGCGGTCGTTGCCTGAATATACAAGGCGTGGTTTGCTGATAATTTTTCACCATACTGCCAACCACCACGCACCAACACAAAGAAAAAAGCGGCCATCGCCACTACTGCTTCCATCAAGCCCAGAAAACCATAGGCGCGTAATGCGACAAGCGGGCTCATCAAACGCTCACCCAGAGGGCGGGGCGGTTGTTGCATAGTCTCGGGATCCGGATCTTCTGCACCAAGACCGACTGCAGTCAACGAATCCGCACCCATATCAATCGCCAGTATCTGTATCGGCGTTAACGCCAGTGGCACACGGAATAATACAAATGCAAGATAGGGCACCAACTCCGGCACATTATGCGCAAGAATGTAGGTAAGAAACTTGCGGATATTGGCAAAGATTGCACGGCCTTCTTCGATACCATTCACGATACTGGCAAAATTATCATCCAGCAGAATCATATCGGCTGCGGAACGCGCAACGTCGGTACCCGACAAACCCATCGCAATACCGATATGCGCAGCCTTCAATGCCGGCGCATCATTAACACCATCGCCAGTGACCGCCACCACATGCTTTTTATCTTTAAGCGCTTGCACGATCAGCATTTTTTGTTCTGCAGCTACACGCGCGAAAACAATTTCATCAGCATCCAGCGCCAGACGCAGTTGCGCATCAGAATAAATTCTCAGTTGCTCACCAGTAATGACAAGTGGCTGCTCGCCACGCACCAGCCCGATCTTGCGCGCAATAGCCACTGCTGTTCGAGGATGGTCTCCCGTGATCATGATGATACGAATGCCAGCTTCATGACATTGCTGTATAGCGCGAGGCACTTCAGGTCTGGGAGGATCATCCAGCCCAGCCAGACCCGCAAAAATCAATTCACTCTCTTCAATGTTTTGCAGGTTTTCATCAGCAACTGGCTTATAAGCAAACGCCAACACACGCAAACCCTTTTCAGCCATTGCTAACTGTGCCTGTACGACACTCGCGCGATCATTTTCAGAAAACGCCTTTACTTCACCACCAACCAGCATGCTTGTGCACAATGGCAATAACGCTTCCGGCGCACCTTTGCTGTATAAGACCGGGCCCTGCGCCATTTGCTGCACCACTGACAGCCGCATACGCGCGGTATCGAAAGGAATTTCATGCAGCCTCTTGATACCCGGTTGCTCTGACAAATAGTCAGAGCTCATGGCGTGCAAAGCAAGCTCCATCGGATCACCCAGCCATTCACCATCTTTTGCCGGGCGCAGATCCTGACACTGCCTGGCGCATTCAAAAAACGCCCGGCACTGCACAGCATCAAAATTTTTGCTCTTCAAGTCACCAATGTCTGACAACTGCCCACCCAGAAAGACTTGCTCGACCGCCATACGGTTTTGCGTCAATGTGCCGGTTTTGTCGGTACAGATCACCGTGGTTGATCCCAGCGTTTCAATAGCGGGCAAGTGGCGTATCAATACTTTTCTCTTCACCATGCGTTGCGCAGCCAGCACCAGTGCCAACGTCAATGTCGGCAGCAATCCCTCAGGCACCATGGCAATAATGATACCGATGGCAAACAACATGTCTTGCCACAATGGCACGCCCAGCCAAAGCCCCACCAGAAAAAATAACAACCCCAATGAAATAGCTACGCCAGCAATCATACGACTGAGATGGGCAATTTCACGGCGCAATGGTGACTCTTCATCACCGCTTGCATCTGTCAGATGCGCAATCTTGCCAAATTCAGTGCGCATACCTGTGGCAAACACTACTGCACGCCCTTCCCCAGCGGCGACGGCAGTGCCGGCTAACAGAATATTTTCTGCCGTCATTACATCATCGGATTCACACACACCCGCCTGGCGCAATTGCACAAGCGACTCGCCGGTCATCGTGGCGTTATTGACGCCGAAAGAAAACGCTTCGATAACCCGACAGTCCGCAGGTACTGAATTGCCCTGCTCAAGCAACACCACATCGCCCGGCACCAGTTGCGAAACAGGAAGATTGGCTACAGTACCATCACGTAATACATTCACCATATCCGGCAAAAGACTTTGTAATGCCGCCAATGATTTCTCAACGCGGTACTCTTGCCAGAATGAAAAAACAGCGCTGACAAAAATAACCGTTACGATTGCGTAGCCCACTTTGGCCATACCTTCACCGGGTGCGTGCCATTCCGCAAAGAAAGCCAGAGCAGCCGCCAGCCACATGATGATGGCAAAAAAATGCGTGAGCTCTCGAAAAAATCGCAACCATGCGGGATCGCGCTGTATACCCCGCACAATATTCTCACCGTATTCCGACAGCCTCTGCGCAGCCTCGGCGGCTGTCAAACCTGACGCACGGCTCTTCAGGCTTTCCAGGACCAACTCACATGTTAATTGCTGGATTTTCATTGGTTTACCAAACATTGATTTGCCAAACATTGAATTGCCAAACAGTGAATTTTGAAAAAATTATTCTCTTGGCGCGGTTGTGACTATTCATCCGCAGATGGAATGGGCCATCGAATGCGTTCGTGCATCGGCCTCAACTGGCACTGCTGCAGAATCAGGCGTGGAACTTCCTGTTTCACTTGCGCCATGATGACACTCATAGTCTGGCGTGCACTGTTCAGGCTCTCACGGTATTCAGGATCCTTGATACGGTTTTGCTGTGCATCGGGATCAAGATGCACGTCATAAAACTCTGCATGCCCCGCGTTGCGTGGAATATCCGGATCCCAGATAGCATCGGCTATCGGGTTACACAGCCTGCGACCAAGATAATTCCGCTTGTACAAATAATCTTTTGTGCGTATCACCCTGGAAAAGTGCGGCTGGCCATGCGTGTTTCGTTCGGCATAAATATACTCACGCACTGGTTGCAATGGATCATTCAACGTCGGCAAGAGTGACACACCGGGAGTATCCGGCACAGGTGAAAGACCAGCCAGCGCCAGTATGGTAGGCATCAAATCCACCGCGCTCACTAACTGCTGGTTAGCCACCCCGGAACGAATTGCCTTCGGGAATCGCATCACCAGAGGTGTTTTCAAACCTTCTTTGTACAACGTTGTTTTCGCACCGCCAATGATGGAGCCATTGTCAGACAAGACGATGACCAACGTATTATCCAGCAGGTGTTGTGCGCGCAACCAATCAACAACGCGTCCGATATTGGCATCCGCACGCGCAATTTCATCGTAATAACCCGCCATTAACTGGCGTGTTAACGCATCGTCTTGTGCGTACGCAGGCACCACCAGCTTGGCAGGATCTTGACGCAGCAAAGGCGGGTACCAGTCATACGGCTCATGCGCATCCTTACTCGCCAGCCAGAAAAAAAACGGCTTGTTCAGCGGTCTCCGTGCCAATTCAGGCAACCAGTCTGCTGCACCGCTTTCCTCGCGCGGTTCTACCACACGCTCAAAATGGCTTTTGAATGGTTCGCCGAGATGCCATTTGCCAACACTGGCTGTGTAGTAGCCAGCCTGTCGCAACAATTGCGGCAAGCTGGTTATATCAGCGGGGACAGGATCACCCAGATTGGGCGCGCCCGTAGCAGATGGATACAGCCCTGTCAGAATACTGGCGCGTGATGGGGAGCAGGAACTGGTGGTCAGGAATGCTTTGTCAAAACGCATGCCTTCAGCCGCAAGCCGATCAATATTCGGTGTACGTACGACAGCATTGCCAAATGCACCCACATCGGCCTGGCCAACATCATCCAGAATAAAAATAACAATATTCGGCAGATCGGCCGAAACAGAGATCACCGATAAAGCACTCAACAATGCAAACATGATCACGCATAAAACTCGCCCAGCGTAATTTCTCAACGCAGCGCCTCCAGAACAGAAGCCTCCGTCAACACTTGCGGCAGGATCACAATTTCACTGCCCTGGCCCGGCGGAAAATACAGATATAGCGGCACACCGTTGCGATCAAACTGCTGCAGCAGGCGCGTGATTTCCGGGTCACGGTTAGTCCAGTCGCCGATCAGGTATGCAATCCCCTTTTCTCGCAAGTGCTGTTTGACGCTGTCACGCCCCAACGCCACTTTTTCATTTACCAGGCATGTCAGGCACCAGGCAGCAGTCATATTGATAAACACCGGTTTGCCACCTGCGCGCAGCTCTACCAGCCGTGCAGCGCTGTATGGTTCAGCATCACCGGTTTCAAACACCACGGGTTGCTGGATCTTGCACACTTCCACCACCAGAAAATGCGGCACCACCAACGCTAACAGCAGCACCGCCACCGCCAGGGCTTTTTCCCATATCCGTGCGGATGCATCACGCCATAGCCAGCCCGCCATGGCCAACAGGATCAGCCCACCAAGAACAGCCACCATGGCCATCTGCCCACCCTGTTGCCCCAACACCCAGAGCAACCAGACACCTGTGGCATACAGCGGGAAAGCCAGGAATTGGCGCAGGCGCTCCATCCATGGCCCGGGAGCAGGCAACCGGTGCAGCATTTGTGGCCAGTAAGCTAACAGGATGAAGGGCAAGGCCATGCCAAAACCCAGCACAGCAAATATCAGTAACGCCAAGGGTGCCGACTGGGAAACCGCATACCCCAGCGCCACACCCATGAATGGCACCGAGCAGGGGCTGGCCACCACTACCGCCAGCACCCCGGTAAAAAATGCGCCTTTGACTGGATTGCCCGCTACAAGATTCTGGCCGATACCCATCAAGCTTCCGCCGATATGGATCACGCCGGAAAAAGACAGTCCCAACACGAAAAACAGGTACACCAGCAAACTGATGAACAACGGTTCCTGTAACTGGAATCCCCATCCCACAGCTTCACCACCTGCGCGCAACAGCAGCATGACACCCGCCACCGCCACAAAGGAAAGGATCACCCCTGCTGCATAAATCCAGCTGTGCCAATGTGCCTCACTGTCCCTCTCACGCTGGGCTGCCATGGCAAATACTTTCAGGGAGAGCACAGGAAAGACGCAGGGCATCAGGTTAAGAATCAAACCGCCCAGTAATGCCATCAAGAAAATAGTGGCCAGATTGGCTGGTGCTGGATGGACCATCGGCGAGGGTGTGCTGGCCGCCGATATGGGTGGCTGGGAAACATCCGGCCGGGCAGCAACGCCTTCCACGGCTTCTGCTGTTCCCGCCGAGGGATCAATGCGGAAAAACTGCTGTTGGGGCGGATAGCACAACCCTGCATCTGCGCAACCTTGCGATTCAACAGACAGTGTAAAGGCACTCGCTTGTGCAACAGGAAATACGACTTCTACGCGTGTCTGCCCGTAGTAAATTTCAGTCTCGCGTTCGAAATAATCGTCGTACTTGCTTTTGCCTGCCTGCATGGCAATCACAACCGGCAGCGCTGCACCATCCGGCAAGGTAGCAACAACATTTATACGCTCACGGTACAGGAAATAATCTGGCGCAATGGTCCAGTCCAGGAACACTCGATCCGTCGCAACAGAAGGCGACAACTGGTAAGCCTGTTCAACAGGCAGGAACACTTCTGCGGCACCTGCACCGCCCAGAACATCACTGCCAGAAGCCGTGCGCGTGGCAGTGACTTGCGCCTGCAGCGGACACACCACCAAGGTTAATAATGCTAAAACCAGCGCTGCCTGTTTAAGGCTTGCAATCCGCATGTACATTCTCCGAATCATCTGTGTTCGCCCGCAACACTGGCGCACAAGTCCAGCCCCGGCAGTCTTACCGTATCCCCCATTGTATAGGGAGTCCGCTTGCCCCAAGAATCTCTTTATACCCGAGCATTTCTGTTAGGCTATGCCGGATATGAAAGCTGTTGGCCGGAATCATCGCGTAAGTGCCAAGCCAAAAGCGGTGTGGCGCGTGGTTAGCCTTATGGCTGCGTCCCTACTGGCTGGTTGCCAGTGGCTATCGCAGCCCGACTGGATGCCTGATCATTGGCCCTGGCAGGATGAAGAAGTACAGCCTGACCCCGTTGCGGTGGCACGGCAACAAAATATTGATGCATTAATTGCCAAGGGCAATCTCGCGTTTACCAAGGACAGGCTCAGTGTACCCGCCAACGACAATGCCCTGATGTATTATCGGGAAGTGTTGAAAATGGATCCGGGCAACCAGGAAGCAGAGAGAGGACTCATTCATGTCAGCAAACGCTTCCGGAAACTGGCGCGCATCGCACACGATAATGGCAATGGTGCACAGGCGCGAAAATATCTGGCACAGGCAGAATCTGTCAGCGGCGCCGATGACCCCGCCAACCAGAAACTTCGCCGGAGACTGCAATCAACGCCATCGGGACAAAACCAGCGCGCACTGGACGGCTCATTGCAAGAACAATATAAAATCAAGAAGAAGCTGTTCGAAGAATCACCCGCTGCGAAGCAAAACCTGTGGGGAGGACAAAACCCGTGATCCGTTTACATGGGATAATTCACACCATTGCCACGATACTGTAAAGCTGCCATGACACTTCGTCGCCAACTGTTTCTCAGCCTGACATTGCTGTTTGTTGTGCTGCTCACGGCCAGCATTACGGTCAATCTCTACAATGCAAAACGCCACCTGCACGAGCAACTCACAGAACGCGCCCGGGATACAGCAGCTTTTCTTGCCTTCTCGCTGTCTGTTACGCACGCAGAAGATAAAAAATCCGCCAGCCAGTCCATGGTCAATATAATTTTCGATCGCGGCCACTACAACGCCGTTATCTATCAGGATGAGCAAGACAACAATCTGGTTGAACGCCGGAAACCGGTGCAAAGCTCGTCAGTGCCAGGATGGTTTATCCGCTGGGTGACAATTGAACCACCTTCCGCAACAGCAGATGTGATGGTGGGCAGATCCCAGCAAGGTCGCGTCCAGATCATTGCGAGCCCCGATTACGCTTATAAGGAACTATGGCGGATATTTCGCGAACAGATGCTCTTGTTAGGGTGTATCTGCGCCATCACTTATCTGTTATCCAGCATTGCTCTCAGGATGCTGCTCAAACCGTTGCAGCGCGTTGAAGAACAGGCAGAAGCCATCTGCAACCGCCACTTCATCGAACAACAACCACTGCCGAAAACACGGGAACTGCGGCAAGTGGTCGAAGCCATCAACCGCATGAGCCGGAAATTAAAAATTATTTTTTTCGAGCAGCTGGCACTCACTGAAGGACTGCGCGCGCAATCTTTTCTGGATCCCGTGACCGGACTCTCCAACCGTCGCGAATTCAATGCTCGGCTACAAGCCGTGACCGATAGCGAAGCCGGCAATGGCGGCTGCCTGATGATTTTGCAAGTCAGTGACTTTGGACGTTATAACCTGCAATACGGCCACGAAACAGGTGATGAATGCTTGCGTGCTGTCGCATCCCAACTGCAAGGCCTGACTGCTGATGTACCCGATGCGATTGTCAGCCGTCGCGCCGGGGCAGACTTTGCTATTTATCTGCCGCGTGAAAACCTTGAGCGCGCCAAAATACTGGCCAGCCAACTGATTTCAAAAATTGCAGATCTTGCATTGCTATTCAACCATCAGGTGCATATCGGTGTTGCGTGTTGTGAAAATTTGCGCGCCGACCATCGGCTACTATCTGAAGCCGATCTTGCCTTAAGGCAAGCACAGTCACGCGGGCAAAGTGACTGGCAGTTATACCAGTCAGGCAACATCACACAGATCGCCCAGGAAGCGCGGCAGTGGTATACCACGCTGAAACGCATATTGCAGGATCGTCAGGTCAGCTTCCATTTTCAACCCATGTTTCTTAGCGAAGACAACCAGGCATTGGCATCTGAAGTTTTTTGCCGAATCACCGTACAGGAAAAACTTGTCAGCGCAGGTATTTTCTTGCCTATGGCTGAACGCTTTGACATGGCAGAAGCCTTTGATCGACTCATTATTGACGAGGTCAGGACCCGCAGTGAAGCGGCAAATTGCAACACCCCCATATGCATAAACCTCTCACCGCGCAGCGTGAGGACAATGGATTTTGTTGACTGGCTGGCGAACTATCTGGATGAACATCCATTTTTTGCACGACGACTCATTATTGAAACGTCAGAATACCTCGTGCGCACGGGTGATGAGCATGTGCGTTACTTGTGTGACGCATTGCATAGTCGCGGCGCACGGCTCTCGCTGGACCACTTTGGCATTCACAGTGCCGCATTTGGTTATTTACGCAGCTTGCCACTCGATTTCCTCAAGATTGACCGCAGTTTTATTAGAGACATCCATCTGAACCCTGACAACCAGTTTTACGTGCAGTCACTCGTACAAATCGCCCACAGCTGTGAAATTGTCATTCTGGCCGAAGGCGTTGAGAATGCGCAGGAATGGGATTGCCTCCGTCAACTGGGCATTGATGGCGGGCAAGGCTATTTGCTTGGCCGCCCCGACAGCAAGATCAACACGGCTCGCTCCTAGTTTTCATGCACTGAATGGAAATATCCATGCCAATGTACTCGACTATTTTTCGAAAAATCCAGGCTATTACTATGCCTGTTTTCTGTGCACTGCTATGCGCCAGTGCATTTGCGAATGTATCGCTCGTGAGCATTACAGACGGGTGGGTGCGTGAAACACCGCCGGGTGTACGCAATGCAGCTGCATTCCTGACACTGAACAACAGCGGCTCGACAGACAAAAAACTTGTTGATGTCCAGTGTGCAGCGTCACTCGCAGCGCATTGTGAACTGCATGAACACCTTCACAGCGCCAATGGTATGCGTATGCAGAAAGTCTCGGCACCGCTCATGATTCCTGCCGGCAGCAGCGTGAAATTTGCGCCCGGCGGTTACCATGTGATGCTACTGGATCTCGCGAATCCACTGCTGGCAGGGTCAACTGTGGAACTTCTGTTTGTATTTGATGATCAAAGCACCAGCACAGCAACACTGCCTGTGAAACCAGTATCCCGGGAGTAAGCCCTGATGGCATCGTCGTTGTTATCAAGATTTCTGTTATCAAGATTTTTTATCCTGCTGACCTGCGGGTTGTTTGTTTCTGCTTGTGCGCTCAGCCCGCAAACCGTGATCGTGAAACCGGATCTGAAAGTGCCATCCATGCCCATCGGGCACAACAGGGCTGTCAGTGTCGACACCCGGGATCTGCGTCGCGAAACAACAATAGGCACTCTGGGAGGCGTGTATAACTCTGCTTACATTTCTACCGATGCCAATCTGGAAAGGTCGGTATCACAAGCGGCTGTGACAGTACTGCAGAGCTGGGATTTTGCTGCGGTGCCCAGCACATTGGGCAACAGCGACATGACAACGTTTACGCTGGAAATTATTGATATAGATTACCAGCGCCCCAAAACCAATGTAGGTGGTAATGTGGTAGTGAAATGTCGCATCGGCGTAAAAATAAGCAAGGATGGCGCAACCTACAGCGGTGAATACCTGAGCCAACGCAGCGAACAGGTGGCTGTGATCGGCACTGCAAATGGCAACAAGCGCATGGTCAATGACACGATCAACCAGGCACTCAACCAGGTATTCCTGGATTCAAAACTGCAGCGCTTTATGGCCCGCTGATAC
>ERZ724520.1647-NODE-1647-length-10996-cov-4.357828_pt1 | contig 10996 bp, 11 predicted proteins | sample MGYA00376053_ERZ724520 | MGnify/ENA primary metagenome ERZ724520 (study PRJEB28724, sample SAMN07190886) | activated sludge metagenome | isolation source: activated sludge of sewage treatment plant in Hong Hong | place: USA: Christiansburg, Virginia | collected... | reverse complement strand
TAATAGATATTAGTATTTGATTTATTTGGCTTAAGTAGAATAATTGTATGATAACAATAAGATATTGTATTATGTTATATTTGTACCTGAAAAAATATGTAAAATTATGGAGCGGATTGGTATTAAAAAGAGGTGTTACGAACTTGATTGTCCTTTTTTTGATTATTGAGTAGGATAGATGGAGGGAATTCCATCATAATAACATTTTTTAGTATTTGGGTGATTTGGTTTGCGTATAATAATTGGCTCGATAAATGTACGTTTGGGATGACTTAGGAAGATTCTGCCCAATATCGCTGAGAAGCAGAAGTAGGACAAAAATCAGTTCTGTTTGCTGTACAACAGGCCCTTGGAACTGTAGGAGGACATCTATATTGTAAGTCAGTGACTATTCAGTTGCTCAACCATCCTTAGATTCTTCTGATTTGCGATAGATGCGAACGAAAGCTCAACGGCGCGGCTAATGTGTTGCTGGTGAAGGTTGGAGGCTAAAAGAATGACTTGTGTTTTAGCTGCTTTGTGAAGATGAAGGATTTACCGACTGAGGGGGCGTACTATGTGCGCCCGGACTTGGAGGTGACGGTGACTGAGGACAGGTGGAGTGTGCTGAGCGAGATGATGTTGTTGAGCAGTTTGCAAAAGTATGTTTAAAGTGAGTTAGGTACGGGTATGGCAATTGGGGCAATATCAAGACTTACATGGATTGCCACGGCTATAATTATACTTAAAATTAAATAGAGCAGCACTACAATCAGTTTTACTTGACTGCCAATTTGGAGCCGGTAGCTGTGGTTCTATTTAGATCTACTTCGATATTCCTACAGTAATTGAGAAGAAGAACGAGTTTACGGCTGCACTGATCAGTGCTGATGATTTTGCTTCGGTCGCAGTGGAGAAACGTGTGCATTGTACCTTTGAGCCGTACAATTCGAAGAGAGAGGAGCACCTTTATGATTACGACAGATAAGCTGAGAAATTGGTCGAGGATTTGTAGTTTTTGGAGAGCGATACTCCTTCAGAAGTGGAACTTAAATACCAACAGCTGGAAGAGTATAATAGGAGGATCAAAGAGAGGCAAAAGAGAGAGAAGTTTGTGGTTTAGCATAAGTTGCTTTCGGAAGAGTACAACAGGAGTCTGTTGAGCCAAGGTAGAGTAAAGGCGGATATGAGAAGGAGTATGAGCTGTTTTGGCCGTTTTATGAGTTATCAATAATCGTAGAACATAGTGAGTTATCTGACTTTGCAAACAACACTCAAGGCAACAGTGAGAGAGTTAGTAAAGCAGAGAAGAAGGTTGAAAGAGCCTTTGTTTGAGCGAGCTTTTGAATTGATGGAGTAGATTAAAGATAAGCGGAGTCATTAGTTCTATCGAAATGTGGCGCAGTTGAAGGTGCATAGTTTCGGGAGTGTTTAGCGGAAGAGAGGGTGTCCAAGTGAGTTGAATTTGGATCAGATGACGAAGAAGCTGAAACAGTCGGGATTTTGGGATAAAAATATGAAGGTGACAAAATTGTAGGTGTAGTGATATTATGTGATTTTATGCGATAATTAAAATTAAGTAATCATTTCTTTGATGAGAGAACTGCTGTGATGAATTGGTCGGTCATTATTTCGGTGGGGAATGTTAGCTCTCCGAGATAGAGAGGTGTGACAAAAAGTGCAGCAAGATTGTGTTGTCTTTCGCTCAAGAGAATGGACTGAGTTCCTTTTTTACTGAGCTTTAACCTTTTTAATTTTAGGCTGGCTATTTTTTCCTGGTGCTAGAGATGCAAGTATCTATCTGAGGTGAGGACGACGTTGACAGTCATATTTTGATCTTATTTATTGCAAATGTTTATGGTTTTTTGGCTGACTAAATTTTGGCAAGTGGCTTGTTCAGGGAAGTTTATATTTTTATTCTATTTGTTTTGAGTGGTTACATTGCCCTGCTGGGAAGATGGATTTTTTGAGACCCACCTGGCTGACTAACTAAAGAGGATGAGGTCTGGAGATATTTGGACGGTGGGTAGGAAGATTTGGTTTTGGAGGTGAGCGTGCAGTTGATTGATTAGAACTTCACATAGATTTTAGGTATTTTAAGGTAGTTGTTCTCTCCACTACACAGGGATGATGATAGATAGGACTTATGCCAGTTCGGTTGTGATTTTTTACATGTTGGTTTGTAGTGTGCTTTGGGGATTGGTAGGGGTTATTTTGTAGAGTTAATTGCTGAGCTGGCGGTATCTGCTCATTTATTTTGATAAAACTGAGCAAATAATGGGTTCCTCTTTCAGGAAGATCGAGTGTAGGAGAGTTACTATTTTTTAGCCAATTTCTTTTAGCAAATCTAGAAACAGTTTCTCACGTTCTTGCAGGTACTTTCTCTGGAGGTAACGGTCTGCCCTAAGATCTCCTTTCGATATCCAGTCGTCGTATTGGTGCTGATCGGAAGATGCACTGAACATTTGATTTAGTTCATTATAGATTCGTTAGATGCGTTCAATTTGGGAGGCGATTTGATCTATTTTTTTAGTTCTATTTTCGAGCGCTAAATTGCGAAATGGTTACCTTTGGAGAGTAGTAGTTTAACTTTGTTGCAGCTTTCTTCTAGACTTTCGCAGTAGTTTTCGATATCTGATTTGCGTATTTGATTTTTGATGATCATTTATGTGAGTATAATTTTTTCATCGATATATACGCCTTGCACAAGTTCGTTATCTTTAAGATTTTTGCAGGTAAGGAGTTGTCCTTCTTTGATGATTCTCAGTCTTTCCTTTTATTGTTGTAGTTTGATACGGAGAAAGAGACAGTACATATCCAGGTTGGATATTGTTTTGGCACTGTAGCCTTTTGTTTTTTCAAGAATGGACTTTAGATGCTATAGCATTGGAGAATAGATATTGGCAGCTATGGATAGGAATTCGTTTAGAGTAGGAGCGTTTTCGTCTCTCCATTTCTACTATACTCCAGAATCGCCCACAATCGTTGTGCTGATGTTGGTTTGCTCAAAGAAGGTGTGTGCTTCTTGGAAAGAAGTTTCAGCGGTGGACTAAGCTTTTTCGTTGGGGTTGGGGTCTTCCTTTTAAGGCATTTCTAAATTGGGTTCTGGATTGTCTTCGATGAGACCGAGTGAGGGTTTGTTGAAGTTGGGTTAATTGAGTTCTGGGGTTGGTATGTTAATATCGAATTCTGAGAGTATGGGGTTTTCGGGTTCAATTTCTGCGAATTCTGTTTGTTCTTGTGAGTTGCCTCTCCAGTCTCCGAAGTTCTCCTCTCCGATTTCTTGGTCGAGGCAGTGTAGTTATCTGGGTTCGTCGTCTTCTGAAAAGGAAAAAGAATTCATTTCTTGTAGTTATAATCGATTTTCAATATAGAGATCAAATATAATTGACTGATTTCTTGATGCATTTTGGTGGGTAGTTGAGATATTTGTATTTTATGGAGAGGATGAGGATTATGAAGAGTAAGGAGTAGACTATGTACCACAGCACGTTTAGTATCAATTGTTGGTACTATTATAGAGATTAAGGTTGTTGGAAAATTTTTGAGGTTGAGATCGGCTGATTGGGTGATTGTAGCCTACGGGTGCGTGGGGTTGAATTTTAAAGTTATCCTATTAGTTGTAGTTTTTTTAATTCTATGATTTTTTAGATGTTTGGGTTGGTCCAGATTCGACTTTCGAAGTATTGTCGTTGGTAGAAAACTGGTAAGTAGCCAAGAACACCTACGAACTTGCGAACGCACATGGTTTTTTATTGAGCAAGAGCGCTACTCGGTTTTTGTGTGTGGTCGTCAAATGGGAAAATGGAGGGCCTGAGTTCTGGATAGAAGTGATTGGTGACGAAATTTAGGAAGATTTCTTCACAGCTTGGAGACATTAGTTTAGCCATCGATACTATTTCTGAGATGTTGCTGGCGGCGATTTATAGGAAATGACGATGAATAATTCTAATATTTTCTACTATTGAGAAGTGTTGTGATTCTTTTTGGGAGTAGGTGAAGACTTCATGTTATTTTTTTGTGAGATCGCCTGCAACTGTGGATGTACTGTCTGCCTATCCGATTAGGCCTAAGAGGCTTCCAATCATTTTTTGCTCAGCTATTGTTCTGGCTTTTTCTATTTTTTAGCAGTTTTATGTTGTGAAATTAGCGTTGGCAATGTAAAAGATTTATGCTTTGCTATTAAGTGGTATTCTATATTTAAAAGAGTTAGGTTATTTATTGATGTAGAAGTTGACAGGTATTTCATCGGGTTTGTTTGATAGTTCTCGTTTGAGATTCTATATTTCTTAGTAGGACTCTGATTTTGTGATAACGTTGATTTCTTGGATAATGTTACATTTGGGGTTATTTAAACTTTAAAGGAATTGTTTGAATTCAACAGTGTGCCCGAAATTGTATTGAATCATGATACCTAATCTGACTTTAGGGAGAGTTACTTGTCAACTTTGGTTTAGGTTAGAATTGAAACAAGAAGGAGAAGACCAACAATTATCAAGCTTTGCATAATATTAGTTTAAATAATTATAATTGCTTCTATTAATGATATAATTTTCCTATCAATTGGGCTTAGCTTTGCCTGATGTGTGAAGCGAGTGTTTCTAACCGAAGAGCAAGTTGCTGAGTTTTTGGCCGACCAAAAAGGGAATGCCCCAAGAAATGGCCACTTTGAGGGAGTATGGAATAGAGAGAAGGAAGGGACCAGGGCACAGTCCTCCAATTCCCCAACCGAGGCCAAAGAGAATGGCTCCGATGATCAATTTGAAGTTAAGTTTGCCTTTAGGGTTCTCAATGTGTTATCCATATGCTGGTTTTTTGCTGAGTTATTCATTCCTTACATGAATTTAAGGATAAGGTTAAATGTAATGGCGTTGATGGCTACTCCAGTCATCAATACGAAGAGCAGACTTGGGTCCCAATTGGAATCTAGGTTCAAAAAACCATAGATTTTGGTTCGTTTGGACATGCCGGCTTGCATGAGTCCAAATCCGAAGCATATGCCGATCAAGAACAAGATGACTTTAGCGATCAATGACTTTTATTTTTCAAAGATGATGAGTAAGATGGTTGAAACTAGGCAAAATCCGATGATTGCTTCGAGGGGGATGGACAAATCATCGATTGGTGAATTTTAAAGCCAGGCAAGTTGTGGGATATGCTTGTTGAGGGAAAAAGTGGCAGTGACGATGGCTGTTAATAGGAAGGCTACTACTGCAACTAAAGATCTGAATGAGAAACGAGGAAGTCCACATAGTCCGTGACCGCTTGTGCATCCGTTTGACAGATCGGTGCCTAGGCCTACTAATAGTCCAGCGACGGCGAGGTGGGTGATTGAGGACGATTATGTAAATTTCTGTTTGTCGAAGGGGAGGTTCATGTTTTTATTGAAGGCTGGGTATTTTTGGTAGATGAGGTTGACAGCGGCTGAGGCGAAGATGATGCCGAGGATGATGATGATTTTGAGTTTGGTGGCGTGTCCTGGGTAAGTGTATGAGTGCTTGTTGGGAATTTGACGAGTGAGCCTGTGAGTCCGCTCATGCCGAGGATGTTGCCGAAGAGGGCGTAGTAGATGGTGGCTGCGATGGCGATGATGGCTCCGCCTTGGGCTGCGGAGATGAGGGTGCTGTGGTCGGTGGTGTAGAGATTATAGTAGAAAGGTGGGTTTCCCATATATCCTAAAAATATAATGTTTGCAATCATGAGATGAACAGGGGCACTCTGTCCATGAGCGAGCTGAGTTTCATGACTTAGATGGCGAGGTGGTAGGTTCCGCGATTGCTGCTGTCGGTGATCTTGTCGATTTAGGATCTGGTGGCTTGTATTCCCTTTGACTCTGCGAGTTTTATTAATCTTTATATTTTCTATCGGCTCAGAAGCTACTATAAGGATTGGCGGAGGTCGTTAACCTTATCGCTTAGCATTACGTGGATTGGGTTCTTATTTTTCTTTTTCATTACTGGTAGCTATTCAGGTTTTTATACGGTTTTGTCGAGTTCATCCTCGCTGCTACTGATGGAGAAATCAATGTTTGAGAGTTCGTTTTTTATGGTGTTGAGGGCTTAGTTATTGAGTTTTAATGACTCTTTTAGGTTAACGATAGCCTACTCAATCGGTAACTAGGGTTCCTCTTTGGGAATTGGTTCTTATGGTGGAGGTACTAATTTGGGAGTTTCTATTATTTTCGGAGTTTCTACTACTTTCGGGATTTCAACTTTGATGGGAGTTTCTTTGATTTGACTAGATTGAGTAGGTTGGCTGATTTGATTGAGTTTGATGTATTTTTATTTTTCGTATTGCTTTGGTTCGTGTTTATAATTTTACTTTTCTCCTTTTTCTTCCTATTAATCCATCTAGTCTATAGGTTCAACGTGTTATTCGTCTGAGTCGTCTTGTTCAAATTCCATTTCATACATATCAAACTTTTATTTGATTTCGAACGGTTTCTGTCTCTCTTCTACATTTTTGAGGGAAGGGACGGAACTTCGCTTGGATTCGGTTGCTGTTGAATACTGTTATTTTAAGGATTTTGTGCTGGAAGAGTGACTCTTTCTGTTAGTGATTTGCGACCGGTCTACTTATTTTTTATTTTTTTTCAATAAATTTTTGCGATCTTCGGTTAGTTTCCTAAGCTCCTATTTTTGTTATTTATCTTTTTAACTTAATTTTCTCAGTTGTTCTTCAAGTTGTTTTCTGATCCTTTCCTTTTCTTCATTTTTCTTCTAAGCACTAAATTACGATTTCCCTTTTTTTGGTACTGAATCTGTTTATTTTCTATCGATTAGTTAAATGCCTAATTTTTTGGCCTGATACATCACTCCTTCCTGCAGGACTTTGCTGTCTTTACTGTCTTTGTCTTGCTTTAACTTATCGTACATTTATCGTAAATATCTAATAGCTCTTTTCTTTATGATTGGTGTTTGGATGAACTCGTATATTAGGGGACGATCTTTTTCCTTCTTTTGCAGCATTTTTTTTATCAATTCGCGTAGTTCTTTGCTATAGTATTACGAAACTGGCGCGAAGTTGGCTTCGAGTACTTTGACTGCTAGTCCATTGAGGGAATAGGCTTCAAAGGGTCTTTTTTGGTTGCACATTTCGTAGAGTATGCATCCGAATGCCCACATATCGCTGAGTGTGAGTGGAGGTACGATTTGTAGGAGTAGGGTTTGTGTTTGTACTGTTCTGGGGACATATAGTAGGGTGTGCCGATGCTGGTGCTGGCGAGGTCGATTTTTTCGTCGAGTACTTTGGAGATGCCGAAGTCTCCGAGTTTGACTTTATCGTCTGAGATGAAGATGTTTGGTGTTTTGATGTCTCGGTGTAGTATGCGTTTGTCGTGCATGTAGAAGATGGCGAGTGCGATTTGTGTGGCCCAATCGATGATTTTGGGTTCTTCTAGTTTTTTGCCGGGCTGGTGTTATTTTTGTTCGGTGATGAGTTGGTTGAGGTCACCGCCGTAGCAGAATTCCATGATGATGTTGAGTTCTTGTCCTTCGATGATGGACTCGCGGTAGGAGACGATGTTGACGTGTTTGAACTATTCGAGTAGTTTGACTTCGTTGAAGATGTTTTCTGTTTGTTCTGTGGTTTTGTTGGTGAGTTATATTTTTTTGATGACGTAGTTTTTGTCTTAGGCGAGGTGGCGGGCGAGGTAGGCGTTGCCGAAGGCGCTAAATGGGGGGAGGGGTACCCTTGTCCTATAATATTTAAAATCTTGTATTGCTACATTTATCAATATTATAGTTGGCTGCTTTCTTTTGGGCTTGCTTTTCTTTTTTTTTGGGGGTGGTTTTATGAATGGGGTTGGGGTGAATTTATTTTGGTGCGAGGGGGGCTGTTTGGGAATTAAATTAAAGTGATATTTTCTAGAATAATAAGTTTTGGAGGGTGTTTGTTGAAGTGCGTGCTAGTTATATTGAAACTAGGCGTGTTGGTGTGCGGGGTGGGTTGGGGGGTGGTGGCACTGTGTGGGTGGGTTATGAGGGGGATCGGGGGGTATAGTTTATAAAAGAAAGGATGCGTTCAAACAATAAAAGAATAATATTTGGTTTTGTATAATTATTTTTTAGTTTCCCTTTGTTAGTTCTCAAGTTAAAAATGGCATCATCTGGATCAACTTAGTCTTAGGCTTCTTACTCCCCCATCATCCTCGAGAAACCTCCTATCGAGTTTCTCATTGAATCCCTCAAACTCGCGGCTGATGAGGCCGAGGCTGCCAAAGCAATGCACCAGTTAGCGGAATACATGCGTGTCGCCGAGGGTGAGCAGTTCGAGCAATGCCTGCTGGGGCTGAACCACCTGTTCAGGAAAGGCTACACTTCGGTTTTCATGACGTATGTCGACCTGATGCGTAAGATGATGAACCACTTTACGCGTTTGGGTCGCCAACTTTAAGTACGCATATTCTTACTTTGGAAGGACGATGCACAGGACCAGAATACTGAGTTTCGTATGCTTTATGTGCTCTCCATAATTGCTGAGCTCATTCGTTAGAACCCCAAGTTCTACTTCCCCTTCACTCGTAAGTTCTTGATGACGGTTTTCCGGATAGATTACGAGTTGTTGGAGAAGAGTGCCCGGCGCAAGGACATCCTGGCTATTCTTTCGGTGATTTACTAAAATTTTTCAAGGCAAGGACGTTTGGTGAACAAGTACAATATGATTGGAACTTTGAAGACATCTCTGTTGGAGAACTACGCTTTGATTGAGGAGTTGTTTACGATGAAGGTGTTCAATCGTGCGATTTGTAACTTGGCGGGTAAGGGAGTGGTGTTCACTACTCAGGAGTTTACGAAGTATCGGTTGTTGGAGACATTGGGGCAGTTCATTGAGAAGAGTCAGATTGAATTGTTTATGGTCAAGTTGCGGATGGCGATGATGTGGTTGGGTGGAAAGGGACAGGAGGAGAACAAGGCTATGTGTCAGGAGACACTTTGATTAGGCATAAATAACGAATTATTAAAGTATAGAGCCATTGAGTAATAGTATTAGTTGGTAGAAGTCAATAATGGGTTATCATATTATGGGGTTGCCTCTTTTTGGGGGATGGGAAATTTTAAATTTTTAAAATTTTTGTGGGGGTTGTGTATTGAATGGGTTGGTATGGTGTTCAACTTTGGAGGTATATTTTATTTTGGTTGATTTATATATTAGCTGGAACTATCACATATTTCATATTATTTTCCAATTCGATTCGGGGGAAAAAGACTATCAAAAACATTTCAAAACACTTTCAGTTTTTATTTAAGTTTATGTAATTAAATACTGAATTTGAGTTTGCTGGTGTTTCTGGTGGTATTCTTTCGACATTCTATAAATAGAATAATGCAGCATACGTCGATTCAAAATATAATCAGCACATAGGGTCGTCAGTTGTAGGAGAGTGAGATTCGTAAGTTGTTTCAGCGTCGTGCTTTTCCGCGTTTTGAGTTATTGGACTTACGGGTGCGAGAGGAGTTGATGCGTCGCGAGAAGTTTATGTTTTTTTTGGGTATTTTGGAGAGGTGGAACAGGGAGGTGTAGGATCCGAGGAAGCGATTGAACGAGTGCGACTATCAGCGTAACTAGTTTATTTTTTCGTGGTTGAAGTGGGTGGCGGTACAGAATGATAAAGAGATTGATTTGTCGTTGGGGAAGTTGTTTGAGTGGTATAGTTCGTGCAGTCGGCCGGAGCCACGGTTGTTTATGCGGAAGGAGAATGCGGGGAAGTCGAGGTTAGAGGAGTGGGAGATTAGGAATTCTTACAAATCGAATTTGCCTTTGGAGTAAGCGTTGGTTGATTTAGGATTGATAACTATAAGCGGAGGGCGATCTTCGAGTTGATGCCGGAGCAGATGGTTACAGTGGGGGGGAATAAGTAGAATAGATAAAATAAGGAAAATAGGGAGAAAGAGAAAGGGGAGAGTCGGATGGAGGGGAGTGTGGTAAGCGGGGAGAAGGTGCGTAAGGAGAACAATTTTATGCGTGGAGTAAGGGAGGAGCGGGAGATGGGCGATTTTTTGACTGGCTACCGTAAGAGCAAAATTTCCTTTTACAACAATATGGCGAAGGAGTACTACAAGGACGAGTTTTCGAGGGACAAAATAAAGTTGAGGGAGGTGAGGGGTGTGAAGGAGAGGCTGAATGAGAGCGAGATTGTGAAGCGGAAGAACATTGAAACGATTAAGGATTACAGGATAAAGACTTCTTTGGGGTTTAGGCCATTTTTGCGCAATGCGAATGCGATGGCGAAGACTGTGGCTTCTAATTTTTATGGAGGGAAGGGGAATAGTAAGGAGCGTGGGGATTTCAGTAAGAGTTTCGATGAGGTGAATACGATGGAGGCATCGAACATTGACGGTTTGGGGCTGATGTCGAACCCTTTCGAGTTGCGTATACGTAAGAAGAAGCATTGATGATGATTTTTTGTGAATAAGCTATGTGATCAGATATGAGTGGGTAGTTGAAAGGTGCCAGTTCCATGCAGCATGGCTTTGATGTAGTAGTACATGAAGTCTCCCATGATGAATAGGTGTATGATTTGTGAGAGCATGAACCAGTATCCGACGTATTCTGAGAGTAGACTCATGGCTGTGTCGGTGTTGAGTTCTGCGTAGGTGAAGATCCAGAAGATGATGAAGAGAATGCGTGAGATGGCCTGTGCGGCAACGAAGTGGGAGGTGTAGGACTCGATGTCTCCTTTCTGAGTGGATGGGGGTGTACTTTGTTGCGGAATAGGACGAACTGGCTGAAGATGGCGAAGGTTTAGAGGTACTGGGTGAAGGCCCAGGTGTAGTCGCCTACGAAGGAGCGGTTGAGGGAGGAGTGGAAGAGGAGTGCGAGTACTGCTGCGAGTATGATGAGGTAGTAGGACTTGAAGGTGTCGAGGTCTTGGTTGTAGCTGGAGCGGAAGAGGACGATGATGCAGTAGAGTATGTATGCGGAGAGGAGGGTGGCGATGAACTATTGTATTTTGAAGATGGTGTTGCCGGTGGTGTCGTTGGGGAGGTAGCCCTGGGTGGGGGTGGGGGTACTTTGT
>ERZ724520.1645-NODE-1645-length-11005-cov-4.249863_pt1 | contig 11005 bp, 6 predicted proteins | sample MGYA00376053_ERZ724520 | MGnify/ENA primary metagenome ERZ724520 (study PRJEB28724, sample SAMN07190886) | activated sludge metagenome | isolation source: activated sludge of sewage treatment plant in Hong Hong | place: USA: Christiansburg, Virginia | collected... | reverse complement strand
TCATAATCCTCAAATGATAGATTGAGAGTAATCAAAAAATACCTATCTAACAAATTTGTTTTTGGAGCAGTTAATTTAGCATACTCATTAATTTCGAACGTTTTCTACTCTCTCCGCAAATACATCATCATTTCGAAGAAAGCCTCGAACTAAAGCTGAGCTTTTGGGAAATTTTGTTTCAAATGTAACGCGAAACTTGGGATTTAAGTCATTAATTCAGCTGAATAGCATCAAAAAAACATAAGTAATTTGGATTGGCTTTATACTTCTCAAAAGCAGGAGTATACTACTTAACAATAGAAGTCATATCAGAGAACTTGTCTTTTTTGTTCGTTCCACTACCTTTGTTACCCATTTTTCAATATTTATATATAATATCTCCAATAAATATATCATTTCCCTTTTAATTTAGATAGCTCAGCTATTTATTTCTTAATATCTTACATAGCATAAGTTATCCGATCTATATTTTGCTTAAAGTTTTTACCGCTCAACGTGTGGACTTTCACCTCGTATTCTTGTGTTTGAATCTTCACTTGGTTCACCTACTCTAAAATTTGCAGGGTTCTCTGATATGTTTATCTACATTTGGTCATCAACTATCTTAAAGTTTTCACCTAGGGCTCATTTTTAGTTTTCTCCACGTTCAGGATATTTTCAATTTAGGTCTAAACTCGAGCAGGCAAAGTTGAAGATATTCTTGTTTTTTACCGTAACTCCTTAAGACTAGCAGCTAACTTCTTCGTTTCTTTGTTAGTCTCCCTCCATCGGACCTCTATCTCCGATATCTTTTTATGATAGTAAATTCGGGATATTCCCGATTTAGCTATCTTTACATTATCCTTAAGCTATTGCTTTTATAAAATTTACTCACAAATTTTCGAATATTAACTCTCAATTTTAGAAAGTTTGGCCTTCAAATCCCCCAATGCTTCCATTTTATCAGTAGACTACACCTTCATTTATTTAATATCCTTTTGAATAGTGTCTACTTATTATTTTACCTGTGTTTAGATCATCTCAATTTATCCTTCCAGTTTCTTAACTTACTCCTCCACATCTTTCTCATCCTCAATCGCATTCAAAGTCACTTGCTTTTTTTCAACTTGCTTTTTCAAAGTCACTGTGTCCTGTTTTACCTTTAATGCTTTTTACTAGTCAGCTTGTATCTTGAGCTCAATCTCTTCTTTGGTCTTTTACCACGAATCAATTGCCTATTTTCTCTTTTTGATATCATTCAATATCTCATTCATCTAACTTTCATATGTTCGTATCTTATTTTCAGCCTATTTTTTTAACAATTACAAAGGATTTAAAGTAACCACTTATGTATCAATCTCCTTTGCCTAAATTTTTGGTTTTTAGAGATCAACTTTTTTTTTTTTGTCGGCCTAAATTGCGGCTTACTCCAATTACTGCTTAAAGACAGAACCAACAATTGGAGGAGCCATTATTTCTGATTATGGATCATTAGATGATTCTAAAACTTTCTTTTTAAGTTTTTGCAATTTATTTCCGGTTATGAGCCAATCATCTTTATTGACTTTGATGATATTTTGAAGCCTCAATTGGGATTCTTCATGTTCTTTTCTTGAAAATCCTTCGTTGGCTTCAAACTCCTTAACTCTTTGATTTAACTTATCTTCTGTAGAATTAAGAATCGATTGAGTATTTGCTTTCAAATGAGTATTATTGAGCTAATGCGTCAAATTTATATTGTTTTTCAGCATATTCTTATTTATAGTCAAAGGCAACAAATATCCTCTATATTTTGCTTTCTTAGGCAACATCGAAGGATGAATCCATTCCTCGTTTAACCAATTTTTTAATAACTATTTTTGCACTTTTCCATCCTATTTGTACTAATTCTTTTGTGATTGCTTTGGTCTCTCGGTGCCTTCTATAGATCCTAACTTATTTATTAGTGTCAATATAAACTTTCTGAGAAAAGGAATTGAAGGATTCATCAACTCATTCAATTCAAATTGCGTTTCTAAAACAGTTTGCAAACTTTGATTCAGTTTTGCCATCGATCTAAATTTCTGCTGCTTTCCCGACAAAGATTTGATTTCGTCAGTATCATACTTTAGATATTCCAATACTTTCAATGATAAACTAAATATCTCTTCTGTTTTGATATCCTTCAAACTTACAATTGATTAGGAAAGAGCAATGAATTCTCTCAAAGTAGTAAGAAGCATATTGTCCGACTCCTCCATTTGTATAAATATCTATTTTTTATCAATTATCAAAAAACTATTTTTAACAATTTAAGAAAAACCAATACAAAATTATTGAAAATCGATTATTTTTTATATATGCTTTACCTTTAGTAAAAAGATTTCCAAATATTTATGTAAACAATCAGAAATCAACAGTCTCAAGCGGAAATCCATCGTAAAAGAACATATTATTGAATTGACTCTATCCTGCTGTCTCCAAAAACTTCTCCCAATTAGGACCGATAAATCCACTTTTAGTCGAATCAAGAGTTTTCTCAAAATATATTTTTTTTCCCTTTCCAAATTTGTCCAGCATTGATTTCGTCGGGTATTTTGAACATTAAGCACTATAACCATAAGCGCTAGACGTCTCACTATCAGTTGCTGATCCTTGACCAAATATACTTTCATATGTGGTATACTTTCCAGGTTCTTCTCCATAGAGTTAGATGACAAACTCTGAGGCAGGCTGGTCGAGAATGTACTTTTTGTTGCCAACATTAAGGCAAAAGAAACTAGCAGGAGCCTTCAGTGTGACATTAAACCCCCTATTGTTAAAGTCTTTAATTATCTACTCCAAAACTTATCTCCCTTTTTCCCTCAAAGTGCCCTCAGGCAAGTACTTCCAGTCCAAAATTAAGTTTCGGGTTCCAGCTCTATTGAGCAAATTAACAATTTGATCGACCACATTACCTGGAGCATTGAACAGCTTCTCATAATTTTGAGCATCCCCAAATAATTTTACATACGTCGATTTTCTTCGACATCCAGAATTAAAACCATAAGTATGGGAGTTCATCAGAGCATAAAGCGCATCAACAGGACCAATAGGGAAAAGATATGTTCCATAAACTATTGAATTTTAATCCCCGCAGCCGAACAATTTCAGAATCTGATCACTTCGATAGCTCCTTAAATAATGAATCGTATAAACAGGTTGAGGCAGAGCCGAAGCGAGCGTTGCAAGAATGATAAAGGCTATTAATATGTGTGAGAATTTCATGAAATGTAAGATTGTAGTTTTGATATATTTTAAATTAAATGGAGCAGATACAGGCTATCAAATTCGATGTGGAAGAAGTAGGCAAACACGTCAAAGGCAGTAAAAAACGTTACACTTGGTAAGTCTCCCTAAAAGACAAATATCACACTGTCATCCTTGACTTTTCTTTTATTTCCGGCAAAGTCAAAATCACCGTAGATCGCAAAATTCTACTCGAAAATTAACTTCCAGCAAACGTATCCTTCCAATACCCATTTACCCTAGATGGATTCGCTCTCAATATCATCCAACAAGGATAAAACTTCGAACTCAGAATAAATAATAAAGTGTTCTCTCACCTCTACACACAACAAAAAACCAACACTTAGTTTAAAAAGTATTAATAGGAAGTCAAAGACATCAAAGTTAATATTACTCAAATGGATCACTCTAAAAAGATATCCCTTAACATTGGAGCTTTCAGTGGCGCAACGAAAAAGAAAAGATAAACAAATGGCTAGTCTGATAGCTGGGGTGCATTCTCAGGAGGCAGTTTCCCTAGTTATTTCGGAGACGCTCCTCAAGCCCAAGAACAAAAACCTCAAGTAGCAAACAAAAAAGTAAATCTACTTGATGAATAATAAAAGATAGAAAAAGTAAAACCTTAGAGTAGCCTCCTTGAAACTACAAGCGAGGAAAAGAAAAGCTAATCATTTTTTGATATGACATCTTCTCCACAAACGAGTAAAGTTAATCAATCATAATAATTCGGAAACATGCAAGATATGTTTTCTCAATTAAATATGCCTAGCCAACCACAGTCCACAAATCAAGTTGATTTCTTTGCTGATGAACCAAAAAAGGAAGTAACAGCTACCTCTCCACCCTCACCTGTTGTTACCACTGCATCTCCTGCATTCAGCTTCGACGCTAATTTTTCAGGCCCATCAAGCAGCTCCTTCTCGACTGGCTTTAGTCCTGCCTCACTGAATTCCAAACAATTCGCCACCACCGTACCTAGCAAAGCTCCATAAATTGATTTCTTCAATGCTCCCAAACAGTAGATTAACCTTGGCGGCTTTGGCAAAAAACAAGCCCCCTAACCAGTCACTTCCCAACAATTAGAAAGTTTACTATCTGGACATAACGTAAACGCAAAAGCGAGCGAAGTAAAAGTTAGCAATCCCCTAACTGATATTAGCGTCAATGACTTTATGCTACAACAACCTCAAAAAAAAGTTGAAAACGCATTAGATTTCAACCTAGGTGGAGGATCATCATCATCATTTAACTCACAAACACAACCTTCCTCCAATGACTTCAATACCATGCAAAATCTCTTCCAATCAAATAGCGGTGGACAACTGAACTTCGGAGCATTCAACCAAACTAATACAGCATCATCTCAACTTCCAACTAATAACAATTTTACTTTGCCTAATACTGCCCCAAACACACTTGAAAGCTAGTTTAACACAATGAATAACCTCTTTAAAACTACTAACTACTAAAATTTAAACATGAATCGACCAACTCAGGCAAATTAACCGAAGGCTCTTCCTGATTTTTTGAAAAATAATAACCCCAATCCTAATGCATTCGCCTCTCTAGGAGGAATGAACAATGGAACTGCAGGGTTTAACATGGCTAATTTTGGAACGATGCAAGTCAACAATCTTCCCAAATCTGGCACCCTAGATTTCAACTTTTTGGAAACTAAACCAAATCCACCTTCAAACCATGGAGCAGGAAATTTGATATGCTGCTTCTATAGATAATAATACATCAATATTATCCTGTTCCATCCGATTAACTTAGTAAATAACCTTCTAAAATTTAAAAAAATAAATCGGAAATTGAAACTCAAAGAAACGTTTTACATCATCATAAATTATTGGCTTTTTTCCAATATTTATCACAAATTTATTGATTGCTTAATTTCTACTGTTCGAGCTAGAGCCTCACCATGTATTCATAATATTAGCTAATGCTCTTTTAGTATTGCTAATACAGTTTGAGATCAATCATTTCCGTTAGATTATGTGAGTTGCATTGTTGCTAGTGTTCATTGATGCATAATTTTTAGAATTCCTGTGCCAGGGTTATCTACTCGTCCATATTAGCAATATTAACTGAAATTTAGTAAAAAAATTAAAATAAATGAAAGTTATTACTTAATTTAGAAGAATCGGATAACAATAAAACAATAGTATCAAGATGAAAAGTGAATAGTCCTAAGTTCGTGTAGCTTTTTGCTAAAATTGAGCTTTTAGATAGCAGAATATCTTGTCAATGTGTTGATATAATCAATAAGAATGCCAATATCGTGGTTGCAGTCGTTAATTTAAGCCTAAAGTTCGACCAACTCTTGAAAAAGTTACGTATTACTATCGAATTTTTAACTTCCCTTCCGGGTCAAATTCTTTCTACTAGCATTAATTACTTTTTCATACTTTTTCCTTAAATTTAAAATCTCCTAGTTCAGACTTGCATTCTAGTTCTTTAAACTGCTGTTCTCTTAAATTAAATTCTGATTTTAAAGTTTAGTACTCAACAGCTATTGTATTAACTTTTTATATTTTTCACTCAGTTAGCTAGACTCAACATTGCCCACCAGGTGTGCATTTTATTATCTTTTTTATTATAAATGTCCCTGCTAATTGATCAAACTCTCAGATTCTAACTTCTGTTTTATCTAAATAAATGAATTCACCTTTTTTATGCAGAAAGGGGCATCTGAAAGCTAAAAATCAGAGACCTAATTTACTTCAGCCCGACAAATCACTCTATCACTCTAGTTTGTGTTCGCCTTAGCTATCATCGCCTATTTAATAGGCTACATCTTTATTAACTACACTACCTTTCGAAACTGCGACTTCATAATAACCAAAGAGGATACCTCATTTATCATCTTTAATCTCTCCAAATCTATCTCTTAGATTAAATTTGGTTTAACTCGATACTCCGGATTCTTTTTGTTTGGGAAGTAATGAAGCAATGCACCATTAAAATTATTACCAATCATAATCCCACTTATCCTCCAATGCACTAACACTAAATTGAACATATCCTTTAGAAATTAGGGGTGATATAACATTGCCACACTCATGTTTGACATTACACAGTCCCTGTTGTTTTTGATCAAGTTACAATAATCCTCGATTACTTAAATCTGGATTTTTTTTAGCCTCTCATCCTCAGATCTATGCATATTACCGTTCTCATTCTAAACTACCTTCTCGAAAACCGCATCACCTCCACTCTGATGAATAATAGACTGAATCCACTAATGCAACTTGTTGATCACGTAAGTTGTAAACTTATTAAAAAGGTTAAGAGTATGAGAGTTTATCCTTACTCCCTCCTTTTCCTACATCGGCATTGCCTCTGTTTCGAAGCACTTCTCGCAAAGCGCAACACAACCACCCTGACGAAGAGCAATTATATCAAGAGGTTTCATATGGTTGGGACATTGCTACAACTGTATCATCTTTATAAAATCAAAGTTATAATAATACCAGTATTATCCACATTCTGATAAATTGTTTAATCACTTGTTTTTCTGCAAACTCTTGAAGATCGCCTAGAACGGCTAGATTGCCTTACTCCATTGTTCGAGCTACCCCTTAAATCCCTCACTACTACCCTTCTCTAAATTACAAAAAAACTACCAATTGTCAAAGAAATCTCAAAATTTTTCTACAAAAAACCGTTCTCCTTGTCGAAAACATGCACATCAATCAAAATACTCACAATTGAAGGATATTGCTCAAGACTTCCTTCATCCCAGTTGAATCCAGACCCTGTCAGTAAATTAGTTATTTCCCTTTTATTTTCTGCTTGAGAAATGTAGATATTTTTTGCTTTCAAATATTTACTAGCCAACTCTTTATGCTCGTTGCTGATACTTTCTTATAATTTATTCTGCAAATCTGAAATCTTTTCCACAATTGCGTTAATTTCTTCAGGAGACAGGCCAAGTTGAGTAATTAACTATTGAGTGTCTTTTTCAAGAATATCAAGACTGGTAGCACTCTCCTTGATTATTTAAATAATTTTTCTCAATAAATCAGACCCTTTCAAAACCTTGAAACTTTAGAAACACTTTTGATGTTTTAACAATTCAATGTTAGATGTCCTGTTAAACATGTGTCGCTGAATTTCTTAAGCAATCCAGCCCTGTAACGCCCAAATAGAGCTCTCAGAACGAGCATTAATTTTGGCAAGAATTCTTTGCCTAACTTACTAGACACGCTAAACCTTGTGCTATTCAAGTTTATGCTTATCGCTAAGAGGAGAAATAAATGGAGCTGTCTCTTTAGTACCATTATTCCGGTATAGATAACTACTTCAAGGATAAATTACATCAAAGAAGCGACTCCCAAAACACCAATTAGCGCACCTCCAATTAATTTGCTGTTCCCCTTAAAAAAATCCATAATATAAGAATATAAAATTTATGTTAATACCTTTATATAAGGAAAATAACGCAAGTTTGTAAACTAAGAATAAGATCTTATGAATCAACATTTTTAAAAAGAAGCAACGTCTTTGTAAGAGCAAATTTTGTGTTGATTTTATATTTTTTTATTTTATGGCAAAGGAATTAAATTTTAAAGTTTTGATAGCGATTACCAGGTGTTTTTCTAAACAAAACGTGTTTTTTAGATTTCTTTTGTACTTGACTTGCGATTAGTCAATTGCTCTTCATATAACACGGATTCAACTTACCAGCATCCGACCCCAGGAGCTAAGTTATACTTATTAGTTATCACTTTTAATAAACTCTAAATTGAAGAAATTCTACTTTCTATCGTTTCAAAATAGACTATTTTTCACGATGATTTATCCTCTTTAGATAATCTAATGGGGTAATTTACCCATTTTTCATACTTATCCCCAATTAAAAAGTTTCGAAAAATTTATTTATTTGTCCTCTATAGTCATCCGCCATAAAAAATCTAAAATAGGTCACATTTTACTCCGAAACCAATGACTTACAACTTAAACATTATTGACTTATTGATTATATAGACTTGCCTCCTAATTAAATAAGCTGTTTAGATAAAATAAGTCGATTGGGAGATACTCTTAACATAAAAGGTTTTCCTTAAAGCTTTGCTATGTAGGCATTGAGCTGTTAATCAGTGACGATAGGAGGCGGAGGGAAATATTTATAACCCTCAATTATTTCGTGTATTTTTTTGATTTTTTTTGCCATTTCGTAGAAGTAACTGTCACCAAAAGCCTCAAACCTTTCAATAAAATATGGACTAATATAAAATTATGCTTACATCGGATAGTAATTTTATTTATTTTTTTCTATTTTAATTGACAAGTAATTCGGATTTATTTGGATTTCCACAATTGAATAAAAATTGAAAATAGAATTGACTAAAGACTGTTCCTTGGACTAATACTTGAGTGCGTTTTCATCTATTGTTATCATCTATGTAACAATGATAATACTCCATAAATAGTGAAGATGGTATTTGTCGGCATCCTGAAATTCAAGCTCTGGACAAAATTGCATATCATCCTCTTCTGAATCAATTTTTTCTTAGCCTAAAAGTTGATATATTCACAGTTTTCAGACCAAAGATCCTAAAATTCGTCACGACATATTTGAAATCTCACGCCTTTCTTCTATATACGCTTCAGTCGCTATTTGTAGCCTTTCGGTATTCTCCTACGCCTTAATTTTACAATATTTTCATTTTTGTGCCTCTACATCTTAAATATTAATATAGCATAATAATGTTATTTTGATCACTATCAAATTACAGAGATTTACCTCCTTTTTAATTTTTAAAAAATTGAAAGAATCATAACTCATTTTTAAATGAACCTTTTGTTTTTGATCAATCAATTACTTAGATGTTAATAATTCCTACAATTTGATCGTTAAAATGGATAGAACAGAATATACTCCCACCAAAGTTTCCAAAGTCGGCATTACCACCCAAAGCTACATTGCCACAAATCGTGAAGGAGGCAGATTTGCAGGATAAATGAGCATTATGCGTTAGTATGAAGCCCTCAAACTACAGGCACGCCAACTAGAGATACAAAATAGACAATTAGCCAGTGACATCGACAAACTCAGGTATTAAAAAAATATGAACGAAAGCAAACTACTACAAAAAGCCGCCCTGGAAGAAGAAGCCATGACTCAATTTCAAAAATAAAAAAACTATCAGATCTAGATGCTCAAACTAAAAAACGACTAAGATCTCAATCGACTGAAGAGATAGTATGAAATACGGATTGAAGACATCCAAAGATAAATTAAAGGCAGATAACTACAAAACGGTTAACTTAACAATAATTTTAGCTTCCTAGAGAATAGAGCCCATTAATTACGGTCTAAATTAGAACAACTAGAATCATAACTCATTAAATATAGAGACAGCAACTCAACACTTACCGAACAAGTCACAAGAGAAGAATTCGCTAACAAAAAACTCTAAATGCTGGCAGAAGAACTCTAAAGACAAAAAAATTAAATGGAAACATAAATCCATATCTTACTCGATATTTAGGCAGAAAAAAGCAGAACAATTTCTAATTATGAAATCCAACTTCAATAATCATAACATTCAATCGCCAATCAGCACTAAAAACTCAAAATGCTTACTGATAATTTTGCTTCTCTCGAAGATCATATATCCGTTATGAAAGAACGGCTTTTAAACGCATAAATGAGGGGAGAAGAAGTTGACAGTCATCTCCAAAACACTGAACTCCAAATAACTTAGCGATAACAGCTATTTATGTAGCAAAAAGATCGAGAACATAGATTAAGAGATGAAATTGAAGCTCATAAATAAAGAGAGCATCAAAGAATATCATAAATCCAGCAACTAATTGCTGACAACGAACGTATCTACAGCGACATAAATGCCATTCGATTTAAACTCTACGACGTCAGCATCGAACAGGGAATAAACATTTGATTCTTGTTTTCTTTATATAACTATAAAATAATTAAATGGGTTGTCATAGTAGTTCATAGATCGAACGAAAAAGACATCAGAGAAAAGTTAAACCTGAAGGATTCTCTATTTAAGTAGAAGAGGCATCGGATAAATCAGTAGCGAGCAAAATGTACAGAGAAGTAGTAAATAACCCAGACAGTCTTTTTAAACATTCGGATGTTAAAAAATGCTTTAAGGAACTCAATTATTAAAATCCATCCAACAATGCTCCTTTCATTGCTCTATAGAACCTCGTCTACCTTTAAAAACAATAAACGAAAAATTCTACCGATTTGCCCAGCCAATCTCCCCTCTAATCACCTAATAATACTCATTGAGCAAGACTAGTTTTAAAAATTAGGTATTGGCCTATGATAATGTTCTTATTTAACATGAATATCTTGTAAGTCGGATTATTTATCAATATCAGATATTATGAGCAGCAAACGAGACCTGTGGGCATCAGACGATTAAATTTCAGATGAAGATATCAAACAATCCGACAACAGGAAAAAAGTATAAGTCGTCAGAGACGCCTCAGGTATCTTTACCCTCACCCAGAGGAACTCTTTGACGAAAATTTTCAGAAATACATAAACTATCTGAAGTAATTCGGTAACAAAACGGAAGAAATCGAGGAAAGGATGTTTGGGGATGGCATCTGGTACGTCAATCATCCTTTAATCGAAACCTCGCAAATTGTAAATATCTTATCATCAAGAATTACTAAAAAAATGTAGGCATTTTCGATATGATCAAAAAAGAAAAAAAAAAATCATCAGAAGCCAACTGGATGAAAAAAGTACTTGTCTCATTCACTTTCA
>ERZ724520.1644-NODE-1644-length-11005-cov-6.498904_pt1 | contig 11005 bp, 13 predicted proteins | sample MGYA00376053_ERZ724520 | MGnify/ENA primary metagenome ERZ724520 (study PRJEB28724, sample SAMN07190886) | activated sludge metagenome | isolation source: activated sludge of sewage treatment plant in Hong Hong | place: USA: Christiansburg, Virginia | collected... | reverse complement strand
TGTTCTATTGTTGTCAACACAGTATACAAAACATGAAAAACTATATTTTTTACTTAATAGCATTCCTTTTTTTAGGATTAAATTCCTGCCAAAAAGAAGAAACTTTAGCATCGACAACACCACAAGGTTTAACCAAATCTTCTACTTTGTCTTCGTTAGTTTCACGCGTATCACAATATCCTACAGCGATAGACAACATACTTGATGGGCAAGATTGTTTTGGAGTCGTTTTACCAGTTTCATTAACGGTCAATAGTACTGCAGTTATCGTAAACACTACAGCTGATTATCAAACGGTTCGTGATATTATCAATCAATATTCAAATGATGATGATGTCATTCATTTTAGTTTTCCGATTACCATTAAATATAAAAACTATCAACAAGTTGTCGTAACCAGCCAAGCACAATATCAAAGTATAGTGGCGGCTTGCGCACCCAACAGTTCTTTTTGTGAGATTGAATGTATCGATTTTAATTACCCAGTTGTCATTAATGCCTACAATATTGCTACACAAACACCGACTACAATTACTATTACTAGTAATACACAGTTGTATAATTTTGTTCAAGGCTTGACAACAGACGAAATTTATAGTATTGTTTATCCGTTATCGATGACGAAATCAAATAGTGAAGTGGTTGTTTTTAATTCGAATGCACAATTGCAAGCCGGAATTGAAAACACGATTGATGATTGTAATACGGTTCCAATTCCAACGACATTACCAGAAATAATGGCAAGCGGCACTTGGTATGTGTCTAGCTTTATTGAAGGTACAACAAACGAAACTTACCATTTTAATGGATATAATTTTACCTTTTCATCCAACGGAACTGCTATTGCAGTAAAAAACACAACAACCATTAATGGAACTTGGAGTAACTACATGGACGACGGTTATTCCAAATTAGATTTGAGTTTTGACGGCGATCTTTTAGATGAAATTGAAGACGATTGGCGCGTATTAGAATACAGTACAACCCTTATAAAGCTTCGTCACGAAAGCGGCGGAAATGGAGAGATTCATTACTTAAGTTTTTCCAAAAACTAAATACTTACATTTACAGTTCACTTAAAAATTTAACCATGAAAAAGCATTCTTTTATCATAGCAGCAGTATTTTTTATTGCCATTAGTTTTGTAACCATCAGTTGTTCGAAAGACGATAAAACGGTAGCGCCCGGAATTACAACTGCTGAAGTTAATACCATGATTACAACCGGAACTTGGGCTGTTACGCTTTATGATGAAGCAGGAATCGACCACACTTCAGATTTTTCAGGTTATGCTTTTGCTTTTAATGCCGATAAAACTTTAGTAGCTACGGAAACGGTTTTAACTAAAAACGGAACATGGAATTCGACGTCAGAAAGTGGTAAAGTAAAAATCACCATCGATTTTACCGCTACTGAAACCAAAGGTTCTTTTGAGTCAATCAGCGAAGATTGGAAAGTATTGACGGCCGTAGATTCAGAAATTAACCTGAAACACATTAGTGATGATAAAAGTATCGACCTTTTGACAATTACAAAAAATTAATTAAACTCAAATAAATTTAACCCAAACTTTAATAACTATGAAAAAACTAAAATTAATTCCAATTCTAGCGTTGATTTTTATGTTCAACGTGGCATCTATGTGTAGTTCTGATGATGATAATTCAAGTTCTTCTTCATCGAGCCCTAGTCAAGTAAATACTAACGCTACTAGCGGAACTTGGCGTGTTACTTTATACAGTGAAGACGGTTCAACCCAAACTTCTAATTTCAGTGGATATGCATTTACTTTTGCTTCTGGAGGCGCGTTGACAGCTGTAAACGGTTCGACTACTCAAAGTGGAGCCTGGGAAACTTATTCGGATAGTGGTTCTACAAAAATGGGTATTTTCTTTAGCGCGTCTAACGGTTCGTTTGAATCCATTAGTGAAGATTGGAACGTTTTGAGTTCATCATCTTCTAAGATAGCATTAAAACATGTTAGCGGTGGCGATGGTAGCATCGATCTGTTGACTTTCGAGAAAAATTAGATAATTAGAATTCTCTTTTTATGAAGCCAGCTTTTTTAAGCTGGTTTTTTTATGCCGTAAAGTAAACTTGTAGTTTAGCTAAATTTGATATTTAGAGGTAGAGAAGTCATTCATAAATGGATGTTCTTATAATTTGTGACCTAAGATTTAAAGTCTAACTGACACAGTAATTAAAAGTAAATAATAATCCAATCAGATGAATTTAGACTGTGCTGATTTATTTTAAAAGAAGCACATATAAAATGCCCCAAACAACAACAAAAAACAAACCTGGATAAACAATTTGCGTGAGGTTGTTTTTCAAGTTTTTCTTCACAAAAGCCAGATACAAAAGGTAAAAAACAAATATCGCTGTGAATATTAATGGTAAAAAGATTCTCATGAGTAATGGTTTTTGGAGTTCATACTATCAATTCTGAAATATAAAAGTAATATTTTATTGTGAAAAAAGTATGAAGAAGGAGCAAGGGTTTTTACAATCTGTTTATGATAATGATACAATTAGCATAGTGCACAAAAGAAAACCGCACCAAGAGCAAAACTCTTAAAGTGCGGCCATCAATCAACTAAACAAACAATCATCATTTTCCCTCCAAATCAAAATCGAGTCCGACTTTGATGTTTTCGGCAAATTTTTCTTTTACTAAACTTGGAATTTCAATAGCGTAATCTTTGCATTTTACAGTAAAATTACTTGTAGCCGTTACTTTTCCTCCGTTTTCTACCAAAGTGATTTTGGTTTTTATTTTCTTAGTTACTCCATGTATCGTTAAATCGCCTTCTAAATCATACGAAGTTTTGGTTCCGTTGAATTTGGCAGCATCGAAATTGACAATTTTACCTTTGAAGGTCGCTTTCGGAAACTTTGAAGATTCCATGTAGTTTTCATTGAAGTGTTCTTCCATTAATGGCGATTTAAACTTAAAAGACTTTATCAGTGCCAACGCTACGAAGTCGCCCGTAGTTTTGTCGAAAATGCAAGAAGCACCGGGGTTGGTTGCAGCTATTTCTACCAAATCAGGCATTGAAGCATCAAATTTTATAGAACCTGTTCGGGTCATCATTTTCTGTGACATCATAGCTTCTCCAGCCAATAATGACAATACTATAATCAGTATTCGTTTCATATTTTTCATTTTTATTTTATTGTTCTACGTAGCCTTGGTAAGCCCAATTCTGAATGATATCAATTCTTGCTTTTGGCATTTTTCCACTGGTAGGCATAATCGAACCACAAGTACCATCAATGTTGCATAATAAACTGCCGTTTTCACAGGCATCTTTTACCATAGCATAAGTTTGCAAATAAGGTTCTTGACCATATTCCGGATTGTGACAAGAGCTGCATTTGTCTGCTATAATGCCTTTTACATTGGCTTCATAGGTTGGAAATTCGACCACGCCAGCTATTTCTTCGTAAGTATTTGATTCGCAAGAAACAAAGAATGAACCAACGATAGCAGCGAATATTAGGGTTATTTTTAGTGTCTTCATAATTAAAATACTCTATACATATTAAATCCAAAATAAATGCTTCCACCATTCCATTTTCCGGTGGCATTGGTAAAGTAAGCCACATCGTTCATAGCTTGTGAATTCGAGAAGACAAGCTGAAATACATGTCCGCCAGTTTCAATGTCAAATCCAGCAGTTAGCGGATTGTGGTACATTTCCTTTTCAGGTTCGTTCAAGCGATAAGCATATTCTAAGTTGAAACTGATTCTTTTAGACAATTTGCATCGGCCACCACCAGCAATCAAAACCTGATCTTTCTTTTCTGTTCCCGGTTGTGCATCGTATAAATTTTTATGTACCAAAACCGGATTGATTTCAAAAGAAACAGATTCATTAAACTTTCTAGAGATGATCAATTGTGAAGTATAAGCCAATCGGTTATTGTCTTTGAAGTTTGGGAATTCTTCTTCATCAAACTTAGAAGAATTGATATCCATCGAGTTATAACCTACAATAGTCAACGGAAAGCCGTCGATTTTTTGACTTACCAGCATATACTTAGCAGACACTTCAAAAGTTTTATTAAAGGTATGTCGGGATGCACTCAGCGACAACCAATCGGCAACGCCATAGATACCACCAATTCGGGTCAGTGCATTATCCAATCCGAAGAAATTGTTAATACCTTCTGTCAAATCTCCGAAGCGGTGGGAAACTAAAAAGTACCATTCGCCTTTAATAGGAAGTTTTGTAGATTGCATGCTGCACACTTGTAAGCCTTTGAAAGCAGCAATTTCTATTTGCTTTTCTTTAGGTTTGATGGTGTCCAACTGATTGAGTAAATCCTCTTGAGCCGAAACTTGACCCACGAAGCATAGCATAAAAAGTAATGCAAAGAAGCGATTTAATTTCATTTTTTTTAGGGTTATATTGGAGAGCATTGGTCTAATTTTATTTCTTCCATAAGATCATCATATCCCACAACCCTGCCTTTTAAAGTAATGGTTTGATTGACTTTAATCGCATTGTTTTTATCTTTCAAAATACACACTACGCCATTGTCTAGAATAATTTCATTTTCGATTTTATTGGTAACAATTCCTTCAATAGCTACTGCTTTCTCAAGATATTTTTTGTTGGCTGAAGCAGTGTTTGTAGTGAACTCTTTCGCAATTTCTTTAGAAGTGATGGTGTAAGCTGCGGTTTCTTCCGACAAATCTCTTGCACCACCATGCATGACATAATTGTAACCCAATACGCCAATAACTAAAGCCAATATGCCAATTAGTGCTATGATTTTCGATTTTTTCATTTTCGATTTCGGATTAGTTGATTAAGATTTTCTTTACCACTTGGTCGCTATCATTTGATAATTCCATAAAGTACATACCACTGGTCAATCCTGTCAAATCGATGCTGTTGTTTTGGTCGGTGATTTCAGTATTGATTTCTTTCAACAGTTTGGCATTGCTATCAAAAACACGGATTTTATTGATCGAGATCATACTGTTCTTAGCAATATTAAATACACCGCTTGATGGATTAGGAAACACCGTGATGTCTTCTAACGAAGCAAAATTTTCATTTGCCAATACCGCTGAGAAAGTCAAGGTTTTGCTGCCAAAAGTGGCATGTTCGCTTGATACATTCGTTGATGGCCCGATACCCCAAACAATATTTAGTGATGTCAAACTGTATGCAAAAGTATAATCCTTAGCGTCGCCAGTACTGAATGGTCTTGTAAAGACAATTGTTCTTGTTGTTCCTGCTACAGTATTGCTTACTACCGTTAAGTTATTGGTGACATCTGTAGTTGGTGCAACGTGCCCGTTTGAAGTAAAGTACTGATCCAAAAGTGTTGTTCCGTAAGTCATAACATCTTTGTTGGTAGCCATGTCGCTTGTACTCAAGCCGATAGAAAGCCATTTTGTTGAAGGCCCGACCATCGTAATGGTTGCCAACGACGTAGCAGAGTTTAGGTTGATTTTAACTTTCATACCACCAATTGTGGTTAAAGCCGTTTCTTTTTGTTGCGCATTGATCAGTTGCATTAGACCAAGGCATAGCATCAGTAGGTAGGTTTTTTTCATTGTGTACATCTTTTAGTTTTTTTAGATTAAAAATTAGGTTTATGGCTGTTTGTTGAGTAGAATGATGAGCTCGGTGTTTTTATTAAAATTGGCGTAATCCAACGCAGTTCGGTTGTCAACATCTTTAGCGTTTTTGTCTACGCCTGCTTGCAATAACAATTTTACGATGTCGGTTTTATTGAAAAAGGTAGCGTAAATTAAAGCGGTTTTACCACTGGTATCGGCTAAATTCAAATCGGCTTTGATTGCAATAAGTTTCGCTACAATCGTTGTGTTGCCCGACATGACAGCGGCCATCAATGCCGTTCCCATTCCTGAATTGTAGTTGATGTTTTTGGTTTTATCAGCAAGAAATAAAGCCACGTCGGTATTGCCACGATAACAAGCTAAGAGTAATGGACTTGATTTTTTTTCATCCAAGCTATCGATTGAAGCTGGATTGTTTTTGTAGATTTCCTGAATTTCTTGTAGGTTTCCTTTTCTCGCTATATCAAAAATATTTTTGACTTGGGCACTAGCGAGAAAAGTGAAGAGCAAAAAGGAGTATGTTAGGAGCTGTTTCATTTTTTTGTCTGTGTTGCTATTGAAACAGACTGTTAAAATAAAACCCTACCTAAAAGTAAAATAAAAAAATATTCGCCCAAAATTAGACAATATACTATCTCGGAATTTTCCCAGTTCCGTTGGTAGCACCATTGGTTCCTGTTCTATCAGAAGCACTGCCTTTCATTCTATGTCCACCACAAGAGCATAAAAACAAAGTAGTCATTACCAATACAATCATTTTACATTTTAGTGCAGTTCCCATGATGTTATTTTTTAAGTTGTTATAAATGTAATGCTGTCCTAGTCGCTGTGTGGTATAGCTTTCTGTTTTATTCTTATAAAATTTCAATGTTTTTTGCGCAAACTTTGAAGCCGTGCTGCTTTGAACGATACGTAGTTTGTGTTATATTTGCAACTTCAAAAACGTATTATTATGTTCGATAATTTAAGTGATAAATTAGATAAGGCTTTTCATATCCTAAAAGGACACGGGAAAATCACCGAAGTCAATGTGGCGGAAACCCTAAAAGAAGTGCGTCGTGCTTTATTGGATGCCGATGTCAACTTTAAGATTGCTAAAGATTTTACAACCAAAGTAAAAGAAAAAGCCATCGGACAAAACGTACTTACCACGTTGCAACCTGGTCAACTTTTAGTCAAATTGGTTAAAGATGAATTGACCGAATTGATGGGTGGTGAAGTTTCTGGAATCAACCTTTCTGGAAACCCAACGGTCATTTTAATGTCAGGTTTGCAAGGTTCTGGAAAAACTACTTTTTCAGGAAAACTCGCCAATTTTCTTAAAACCAAGAAAAATAAAAAACCACTTTTAGTAGCTTGTGATGTTTATCGTCCGGCAGCGATCAACCAGTTGCATGTTGTTGGAGATCAAATCGGTGTTGAAGTTTATTCAGAATTGGGTAACAACAATCCGGTAGAAATTTCCCTCAACGCCATCAAATACGCGAAAGAAAAAGGATACAATGTAGTGATTGTCGATACCGCTGGTCGTTTGGCGGTTGATGAGGAAATGATGACCGAAATCGCCAATGTACACCGTGCGATTCAACCACAAGAAACCTTGTTTGTGGTTGATGCCATGACAGGTCAAGATGCGGTGAATACTGCTAAAGCCTTCAACGATCGTTTGAATTTCGACGGTGTGATTTTAACCAAATTAGACGGTGATACTCGTGGTGGAGCTGCGATTTCAATTAAATCGGTAGTCAACAAACCTATTAAATTTGTCGGAACCGGCGAAAAAATGGAAGCCATTGATGTGTTCTATCCAGAACGTATGGCAGAACGTATTCTCGGTATGGGTGATGTGGTGTCTTTGGTAGAAAGAGCGCAAGAACAATTCGACGAAGAGGAAGCTCGTAAATTGCAAAGGAAGATTGCCAAAAACGAATTTGGTTTTGATGATTTCTTGACGCAAATTCAACAAGTGAAGAAAATGGGTAATATGAAGGATTTGGTCGGTATGATTCCGGGTGCTTCAAAAGCCATGAAAGATGTAGAAATTGAAGATGATGCTTTCAAACACATCGAAGCCATTATATATTCCATGACGCCAAAAGAGCGAAGCAAACCGTCGCTGATTGATATGAAAAGAAAAACCAGAATCGCTAAAGGTTCCGGGAGAAAAATAGAAGAAGTCAATCAGTTGATGAAACAATTCGACCAAATGAGCAAGATGATGAAAATGATGCAAGGTCCAGGTGGCAAGCAAATGATGAAAATGATGGGCGGCATGAAAGGAATGAAATAGTTTAAGTTGACAGTTGTCGGTTGACGGTTGTCAGTTTTGAATAGTTCTTAGATCGCAGTGCTTACATAATAAATAAAATCCCTAGTTGTCCTCACGAGCGCAGTCGAGGGATTTTTTTTAACCAACAACACACAACCAACAACACAATACTATGCAACTACTAGACGGAAAAAAAGTATCAGAAGACATCAAGAATGAAATCACCGCCGAAGTCAATTTGATGAAAGCCAATGGTGAAAAAGTACCTCATTTAGCAGCGATTATCGTTGGAAATGATGGCGCCAGTTTGACTTACGTGGGCAGTAAAGTAAAAGCTTGCGAACGTGTAGGTTTTGAATCGACTTTGGTTAAAATGCCTAGTACAACTTCTGAAACGGAATTACTCAAAAAAATCAAACAACTCAACCAAGACGACAATATTGATGGCTTTATTGTTCAGTTGCCTTTGCCGGAACAAATTGATACGCAAAAAGTCATTATGGCGATTGATCCTAGTAAAGATGTTGATGGATTTCATCCAGAGAATTTCGGAAAAATGGCCTTGGATATGTCGACTTTTATTCCAGCCACACCTTTCGGCATTTTAGAATTGCTAGAGCGTTATAATGTAGAAACCAAAGGAAAACACACGGTTGTAATTGGCAGAAGTCACATCGTTGGTCGTCCTATGAGTATCTTAATGGGAAGAAAAGGATTTCCTGGGAATTCTACCGTAACCTTAACACACAGTTACACCAAAAACATTGCACAGATTACCACACAAGCCGATATTATTATCACGGCACTTGGTGTTCCCAATTATTTAAAAGCCGAAATGGTCAAAGACGGTGCAGTAGTGATTGATGTTGGTATTACGCGTGTTGAAGACAAAAACACCGAAAAAGGTTATCGCATCACAGGAGATGTCGATTTTGAGATGGTGAGTAAAAAAGCTTCACACATTACTCCAGTTCCCGGTGGCGTAGGTCCGATGACGATTGCGATGTTGTTGAAGAATACTTTATTGGCGAGAGAACAGCGCAGAATACTTAATAAATAAATTAGGTTTCTTAATTTTTAGTGTCTTTTATTTTTTCGTTCAATCTTGAATTAAGCACGCTAGAAAATTTTGCAGCACCATGTATATTTAAGTGGTCGCAATCGTGAAAATCTGTTTTCTCCATAGGAAGATATAAATAATTCCAGTATTCAAGGTCGTATTTTTTAGCCAAGTTTTCGTAGGCTACTTCCGATGCTTTAATGATTTCTTTATTGAACATTTTTATAAAGGGTTCGTAACAAGGAATGGTTACTAGTATTGGCGTTATGTTTTTAGCTTTGAGTATTTTAATTAAATCTTCTAAATCAGCTAGTATTTCTTCTTTTTCAGACGAAGCTTCATTAGCTAAGGCATTGTCCAATCTACTGTGGAAAAATTTTAATGTCATTCCTTCTTCGCGCGTGTTTTTGTAACTGAAAAAGCCTTTGTTGATTGGCTTGCCTAATTCGTATTCATCGTCTAAATCTACAGCCTTGATGGTCTTGTATTTTCCACTTAAATCATTTTTTAATATTTGTAAGGCTATGCTTGGTGAATATCCTTTGAGGTAAAAATTTTTAGAAACAAAAGACATCTCATCTTTATATTCAACGCCGTTTCCATAATATGACCAGATTTCTCTGCTTCCCATTCGTGAATAATTTAACGAGTTCATATCTAAAGTTATAAAAACATATTTCAGATTGGAGAGTTCGTCTAAATGCTTCAATGTTAATCGCTTGTCATAATATAGGGGTTGCGCCACATTGGCTATATTATAGGCATAAATATCAAATTGATTTGGGTCTATTCCTAAGGTTGCTCTTGAATTCCCTAAGATCAATAATTGTATTTTATTTTTATTTTGAATGATTCCCTTTTCCTTTTCTGTGTAACTGGTATCAATTTGTCTTAAATAAATTTCAAAAAAACAGGCAAGAATGATGAAAGGTAACGCAAAGTAAAGTAAGTATTTTATAAATTTTTTCATGCCTTTTTAGAATTGAAAGTAGATAAATTCTTGTTGTTCTTTCGTGTTCACACAGTAAAGAATGATGATGATAAGCATATAATAAAATAACCATCGAAGCGGTCTTTTCCATTGTAGTCCGAAGGTTGCAATCGCAAATTGATCTTTTCTTCCCAACCATTCCATACAAAAGAAGAAGCCGATCATGATGAAGGTATTATAATTGGCTGGCATTTTGGTTGGCATTGAAAACAAAGACCAAGAAAACATCGCTGAAATATATTGCATGGCATGTGTCAAACTCGTTGCTCTAAAGAAAATCCATGCGAAAACAGTCAGATTAAAAGTCAGTATAATTTGAAACAATTCTTTCCATGATGGCAAATAAGTATGTTGCGCCACAATATCAAGATGGTTTCGATTGGTTTTAAAAAAGATAGAAGGAAGGATATACAAAGCATTTAACAATCCCCAAATGATAAAGGTCCAATTGGCTCCGTGCCAAAAACCACTGACAACGAATATGATTATTGTATTTCTGATTTTCATCCACGTACCACCTTGACTTCCTCCAAGCGGAATGTATAAGTAATCTCGGAACCAAGAGGAAAGGGAAATGTGCCAGCGTCTCCAAAACTCAGCAATGTCTCTTGAAAAGTAGGGGTAAGCAAAATTCCGCAACAGATCGATACCAAAAAGTCTTGCCGTTCCTATAGCTATGTCAGAATATCCTGAAAAATCACCATAGATTTGAAAGGCAAAATATACCGCTCCCAGAAAAAGGGTGCTTCCAGAATAATCGTCTGAATTATTGAATATATCGTTAGCATACTGCGCGCATTTGTCAGCGATTACAATTTTTTTGAACAATCCCCATAGAATTTGTCGCAAGCCATCGGCTGCTTTAGTAAAATCAAAAGTTCTCTTTTTTTGTATCTGTGGTAGCAGATGGGTTGCTCTTTCAATTGGACCTGCGACTAGTAATGGAAAGAAACTCACAAAAACAGAATAGTCTATGAAATTCCGTTCGGGTTTTATTCGGTCTTTGTAAATATCAATTACATAGGATAGTCCGTGAAAGGTGTAAAAAGAAATCCCAACAGGTAAAATGACTTGAAGTGTCCA
>ERZ724520.1641-NODE-1641-length-11016-cov-9.484627_pt1 | contig 11016 bp, 9 predicted proteins | sample MGYA00376053_ERZ724520 | MGnify/ENA primary metagenome ERZ724520 (study PRJEB28724, sample SAMN07190886) | activated sludge metagenome | isolation source: activated sludge of sewage treatment plant in Hong Hong | place: USA: Christiansburg, Virginia | collected... | reverse complement strand
CATGCCGCACACTGCCAATACCGCGGCCATCAGGCCTTTGCTCACCAGAGAAGAACGATTCATGGAACACTCCTTGGGTTTGGGACAAAAACAAAACTACGGGACATCAATGCAAAAACTACTCGGCCCGCCTTCACGGATGGAGGACAGGCCCCAAGCCAGTGCCACCGTGGAACTGGCTTTGCCAGGCCACCGGTGGCGTCCCCTGTAGGGGAAGACGCCGCAGGCGGCTCAGGGGGGTGAGTAGCTATGCGCATTATTGACCCCGAATCGACGGATGCCAGAACGCGGCACGCCGTTCCAGCTGTACAAGCAAGGCATAGGCCAGCGAGCCGGTGACCGCAGCCACCACAATCGCGCCCCAGACCAAAGACATGTTCATGCGGGCCGCTTCGGTCGAGATCCGAAAGCCCAGGCCCACCGTGGGGGAGCCAAAAAATTCGGCGACGATGGCACCAATCAGGGCCAGCGTGGCGTTGACCTTGAGCGCGCCAAAGATGAAGGGCGTGGCCGATGGCAGACGCAGCGACCACAGCGTGCGCGTGTAGCTGGCGGCGTAGCTGTACATCAGCTCACGCTCCAGCTTGCCCGAGGCCTTCAGGCCGGCCAGTGTGGACACCAGCATGGGGAAGAAGGTCATCAGCACCACGACCGCGGCCTTGGACGGCCACTCGAAGCCAAACCACATCACCGCAATCGGCGCCACGGCCACCAGCGGCACGGTGCTGGTCAGGGATGCCAGTGGCAGCAGGCCGCGTTGGAGGAATGGCATACGGTCGATGGCCACGGCTACGGCAAAGCCCAGGCCGCTACCAACAACCCAGCCCACGCAAACGGCCTTGAGCACGGTCTGCGTGAAGTCGCCCCACAGCTTGCCGGGGTTGTCGATCATCGACTGAACGATCAGCGTGGGCGCGGGCAGCAGCACCCGCGGCACCTCGAACGCCACCACCAGCATCTGCCAGAAGTACAGCACCCACAGGCCAAACAGTGCGGCGGTCAGCACGCCGTCAAAACGCGTGCCCTGGATGGCGGCCACGCGGCGGATGGTCCACAGGGCGGCCACGCCCAGGGCCAGCAGCATCAACCAGAACACTGCGGTAGGCGGACTGCTGCCCTGTGCCGCGGGGTGCAGGAACAACAGGCTGGCCGCGACCAGCGATGCCAGCACCGCGGCGGCTGTGGCGCGATGGGACGGTGTCTTCGCCGATGGCGTCGAGGGCGTGGCGCGTGCTGCGGACGCGGTGGGCTTGTTCATGGCTGCCTCCGGTGCCGCAGCGCAAAGTGTTCGGTGGCGGCGACCAGCGTGGTCAGCAGCAAGCCCAGCAATGCCGACATCACCAGCGCCGACCAGATGGCCAGCGTGTTGCCGTAGTAGGAGCCGGTCAGCAGGCGCGCGCCCAGGCCGGCCGTGGCGCCGGTGGGAAGTTCGGCCACCATGGCGCCGACCAGGCTGGCGGCAATGCCCACGCGCAGCGCGGGAAACAAAAAGGGCAGGGCTGCAGGAAGGCGCAGCATCCACAGCGCTTGCCAGTTGCTGGCTGCATAGGTGTGCATCATTTCGGTCTCGATCACCTGGGGTGAGCGCAGGCCCTGCACCATGGCCACGGTAACCGGAAAGAAGCTCAGGTACATCGCAATCACCGCCTTGGGCGCCAAGCCTTCCATGCCCAGACTGCCCAGGATCACCAGCACGATGGGCGCAATCGCCAGCACCGGCACGGTCTGCGACGCCACGATCCACGGCAGCAGGGCGCGGTCCAGCGTGCGGGAATGCACGATCAATACGGCCAGCACCAGGCCCAGCAGCGTGCCCAACACAAAACCGAGCAAGGTGGTCTCGCCGGTCACCGCCACATGGAACAGCAGATTGCGTGGGGAATCCAGCGGCCAGTCCACAATGCCGGACCAGAAGTCCAGCGCAATCTGGTGCGGCGCGGGCAGCACCGGGCGCTCCATGTTCCAGGTGGTGGCCAGCAGGTCTTGCCAGGTCCACGGATTGCCGGTGGGTGCCAGCACGCGCTCGACGGCGGCACTGTTGTTCATGCCCCAGGCGGCGCCGTACCAGAGGATCAGGAAGGCGAGCAGCAGCACGGCCACCGGCAGGCCGGTTTCCCAGGCCTGGTGCAACCACGGTTTCGGGGGCGGCTTATTCGAAGTGGCCATCGGCCAGCGCCTCGCGCACCTGGTGCGCCACATCCATGAAGGCCTGCGTGTCGCGCAGCCCCAGATGGCGTTCATCGGGAAGGGGAGACTCGATCACTTTGACGATGCGCCCGGGCCGTGGCGACATGACGACGATGCGGGTGGACAAATAAACCGCTTCGGCAATCGAGTGGGTCACAAACACCACGGTGCGGCGCTCGCGCTGCCACAGCTGTTGGAGTTGTTCGTTGAGCCGGTCGCGGGTGATTTCGTCCAGCGCGCCAAAGGGCTCGTCCATCATCAAGATTTTTGGCTCAAAGGCCAGGGCGCGGGCAATGGAGACGCGCTGCTGCATGCCGCCGGACAGCTGCCATGGGTACTTGCCTTCAAAACCCTTGAGACCCACACGCTCCAGATGCTCCAGTGCGACGCTCCGGTTTTGGGCGTTCGCTCCGCCCTGGATCTGCAGCGGCAGCATGACATTGCCCAAAACGGTGCGCCAGGGGAACAGCGCCGGTGCCTGGAACACATAGCCATAGGCGCGGGCCAGGCGGGCGTCGTGCGGGCTAACACCGTTGACCAGCACCGTGCCCTCGCTGATCTGCTCCAGGTCGGCAATCACCCGCAACAGCGTGGTCTTGCCGCAGCCCGACGGGCCAATCAGGGATACAAACTCGCCCTCACCAATACGCAGATCAATATTGCTCAGCGCTTTGACCGGCGTGTCGGCGGTCTGGTAGACCAGACTGGCATTGCAAACCTCGACGGCGGGTGTGGATTCTGGGGTCATGGACAAAAGCTAACCAATTGGTCAATTTATTGTAGGGCTGCTTGCAAGTTTCGTACCGCCATTGGACGACCTATCTGCATTTACCCCTCCCGGGAATTACCCGGGTGTGACGCCCTGATTCTCTATGCGCCAAAAGTCCGCCTCCAAGCTTCAAAGTAGGGCTGCTTCAAATTTTTCTAAGGAAAAATTGCCGATAGCCCTCGTTGAATATACCTGATGCGCTACAAATTAAATAGCATTCGTACGTTCTATCAACCACGCCAGGGCGGCCGGGCCTACTAGCGGGCTCAGGCGGGCACGCACGGTGGCGTGGTAGGAATTGAGCCAGGCAATCTCGTCAGCGCGCATCAGGCTTGCATCGATGCAACGGGTGTCGATGGGGCACAGCGTCAGCGTCTCGAACTCCAGGAAGTCACCAAACGTTTCATCGGTGGCAGCAGGCACGTTGAGCACCAGGTTCTCGATGCGCACGCCCCACTGACCGGCGCGGTACAGACCGGGCTCGATGGACGTGATCATGCCGGGCTGCATGGCCATGTTGGCATCGGGTATGGCCTTGGAAATACTTTGCGGGCCCTCGTGCACGGCCAGGAAATAACCGACACCGTGGCCGGTGCCGTGGCCGTAGTCCATGCCGTGCTCCCACAAAGGTGCGCGCGCCAATGCATCCAGCATCGGCGACAACGTGCCCAGCGGAAAGCGGGCGCGGGACAGGCTAATCGTGCCCTTCAGCACCAGCGTGTAGTCGCGCTTCTGGGCCGCGCCGGGTGTGCCGATCGGCCAGACACGGGTGATGTCGGTGGTGCCGCCGGGGTATTGGCCGCCAGAGTCGATCAGCAGCAGGCCGTCGCCTTCGATGACCGCGTGGCTCTCGAGTGTGGCGCGGTAGTGCGGCATGGCGCCGTTGGCGTTGAAGCCGGCAATGGTGTTGAAGGACAGGCCCACGAAACCGGGGCGCTTGGCGCGTTCGGCGGTCAGGCGCTCGTCGATGGTCAGTTCGGTGATGCGTTCCTGGCCCTGGGCAGCCTCAAACCAGGCATAAAACTCGCACATGGCCGCACCGTCTTGCTCCATCGCGGCGCGCACATGGACGGCTTCAGCCGCGCCCTTGCGGCTTTTGAGCAAGACGCTGGGGTTGATGGCCTCGACCACTTTCACCACCGCCGGTGCACTTTCGCGCAAACCGAGCGTCACGCGCCGTGGGTCCATCAACAGCACAGCGTCTGTTGGCAGGGCGGCCAAGGCGGGGCTAGCCAGCGGGTAGTCTTGCACCGTGACGCCGTCCTCTTTCAAGCGCGCAACTAGAGCGGCTGGCACTTTTCCGTTCGCCACAAACAGCGATGCCGATGTGGCGTTTACCAGCGCATGGGCCAGAAACACCGGGTTGTAGGACACGTCGGAGCCGCGCAGGTTGAATAACCAGGCGATGTCGTCCACCGTGGAAATGAAGTGGTGGCTGGCACCATGCCCGGCCATGGCGGCGCGCACCTGGGCCAGCTTGACCGCGCGGGGTGCGCTGGCAAAAGCGGCGTCGTGTTCGTAGATAGGGGCCAGAGGCAGTGATGCGCGGTCCGGCCAGATGTGGTTGAACAGGTCCACATCGGTGCGCACCGTGGCGCCGACCTTGGCCAAGGCATCACGCAACTGCTGCGCGGCGGCCAGACCCAGCACAGCGCCGTCAACGCCGACCACCTGGCCGTTGCCGGTGTTCTGCGCCAGCCACTGCACGTGGTGGGTGGACGCACCGGTGTCGATCTTGACCAGCTCAATACCAGTGTGGGTCAATTCGGTCTCGGCTTGTGTCCAGTAGCGGCTGTCGGCAAACAGCGCGGCGCGGTCGCGTGTGACCACCAAGGTACCCATGGAGCCGGTAAAACCGGACAACCATTCACGGCCTTGCCAGCGTGCGGGCAGGTATTCGGACAGGTGCGGGTCGCTGGATGGCACCAGGCAAGCCGCCAGGCCCAGCTCCTTCAAGGTGCTTTGGGCGCTGGTGATGCGTTGGGCAAAAACAGAGGGCGTGGCAGTCATCGCGGTTCCTTGTGGGAAGGGTGTTGGCGCTGGGGTGGGGCGCAAACCCGCGATTGTAGGACTGCATATATTGCCACTGCGGCTCAAGGTGAAGTTTCAGTTGTGCGCCCACAGCAAGCATGGGGCGGCCGTTCTGCTCCGTGGACGTGCCTCAGCCAGAGGCTACGGCTCTTCAATCCGTCCAAGCCTGCGCTGGCAGGCTCGGAGCCGCGGATTTCAGCCCCGCCCGCTGTGCGGTCTCCTCCTTGACCTGCGCAGAACAGCCACCCCATGGCCTGCTGCTCCGATCTTCGCTTGCGATGGCTGGCACGCCGAGATCATCTCTAGACGGTTGAAACGAACGGATTCTCTGCATCCGATTGGCACAAACCAAGCCGCGCTGTATCGGTCGGGCAGCGGGTTTTGCGCAGGTAAAGGAGGAGCCCGCAAAGCGGGCGGGGCTGAAATCCGCGGCTCCGAGCCTGCCAGCGCAGGCTTGGACGGATTGAAGAGCCGTAGCCTCTGGCTGAGGCACGTCCACGGAGCAAAACCCGCTACCCGATTGATACCAAACAAAAGTCACCCCAGCTCTCCTGCTCGACACTTGGGGCGATCCGGCGACTCTTACAACCGGGTCACGCCTGGCACATACCCGATCAACTTGCCGTCCACATACAAGGCACCTTCAGGCGCACCGGCTTCGGCATAAAACTCGTAGACCTGCTCGCCACGCGGGCGTTCACGCGCACGTTCGCTGGCGCTCAAGGCTCGCGACAACTGGGCCAAGCTATGGCTTGCAGCCCGCAAGATGCCTGCTAAGAGGCGACGAACCGACGGACCGCGTGGGGCGTAATACGGCAAGGTCCGGGTGTAAAAACTTCCTACCATGATGGTGTCTCCTGACTTGGGCGCGGCCTCTGGGGCGCTTGCCCGATTGATTTATGTACAACTGGGGGGTCTGGCATCTCCACGCACGTAGCGAGGGGATCGCTTGGGGGCTTGCAGACACATATTGGTGGGTAACAGGGTGAAATGGGACATAGGTCTCTCCTTCAGGTGGCAGGGTCAAGAAAAAGCAAGGCACAAAAAAGCCCGGACTGCTTTCGCACCCGGGCTGCTGTGGAGAGAACGTGTCACACGTTCGCGGTGACACTCAGCCCACAGACGCCCCAGGCAGGGCGCGACGGTTATTCCCACTCGACAGAACACGATCCGATGGCTTGGCAGACAGCTGCGCCATGCGCGGGCTGAGACAAGCAATTTCCAACGAGAACAGGACCATGGCTAACGGGTGAGGGGTTGATCGGACTTGCGGTAGCGGGTGACGGTGGAAGTCACCACTGCAGCAAACTTGCTCAAATGATAAATGAAAAATTATCTTGAACCAATAGAAATTATTCAGAAGATAAAGTTTCTACTTCTTTTGTCGCAGCGGCGCAACACCCGCTTGGGAACGCAGCCACAGCGCGTGGGCGTCGGTTGGAGGGGTTGCCGTGGTGACAGAAGATGGCATCGTTTTGGCGGATGCCACAGGCTTGTTACTGGGTGCGGCAATCGGTTTGGGCTCGTTTGCCGTGGCGGTCAACACCTCACCGAGCAGATCCAACAAGCGGGTGCGCGCCCGCTGCGGGTGGCGCCGGTAATACGTCAGCACCAGGCCAATGATGAAACGCTCGTCGTCGTCCCGCGGGGCATGGCTGTCACTGGCAGATACAGCCGACGCGGCGGGTTTTGCCGCGCTGGCCCCCGTAGTGTGCACCTGGTCCATCCAGCCATTGGGTTTGTGGCATAACTGCTCGAACTGGCGCGCCAGGCGTTCACCAATCTGGCGTGAACGGCCCTTGATCTGGCTCCAATAACTGGGTTGTATTTGAACCCGCTCGGCGAAACGGCCTTCCAGCCCCCGCAGGGTGGCGGCGTCGGGGTGTTTGATGGTGTTGCGCACAAATTCATCGAACAGACTCAAGGCGTTGTCGAAGCGGATTTGCGCCAGATCGGTAGCACTGGTCATGATGCAGATGATAAACCTGCGTTGAGCAACAGAGATTTCCGTGTTCCCGGGACGTCTATCACCGGCCTCCCCGTTTGTCACACTTTGGTGCAGTTGGTCTGCCAGACAGGCAGTGCATCGCCTGCCGCTGGCGCCAGCAGCTGTCCAGTCGGTACAGTGCAGCCATCTAACGTTGCCCAGTGAGTCCGCACCATGAACACTTCTTTGCCCACTCCAACACCACCCAACCGTATGGCGCGGTTCCTGGAGTCCTGTGTCGCGCTATTTCATGCCTATGCGACCTGGCTGGTCAGCATCACCTGGTGGCGGTTCATTCTGATCAGCCTGGCGCTGGCGATCACGATGGCCATCATCCACGACCTGCCGCCCTTCAGCTGGACGTACACCGAGACGATTCTTCCCGAAGAAACAGCCCAACCGCCGACGCCACCCAAACCGCCCAAAGAAATAACACAACGCAAACGCATTCAGCTGGGCGACGCCAAGGAGGGTCTTGACATTTCCATCGATGAACGGGGTGTGCGCATCCAGACCAAGCCCAAAACGCCCTCGACTCCGGCCCAGGGCGCATCCGCCCCCGCTTCGACGGAAGAATCCATTGGCCCGGGCATCTCCATCCAGTTGCCGCCCAATTCAGACCCCCAGGCGGTGCGCGATGCCATTGCGGAAGCCCGCAAGGAGATCGAGGCAGCCATTGAAGACGCCAAACAGAGCGCACGGGAGGCAGCAGAAGAAGCGGCCCAGGCGGCGCGACCCCGTATTCGCAAGCACCGGTTTGGCGACCCCATCATGCCGCTGACCATGTGGTTCATCCTGATTTCGGCGATTGTCAAGGTGACGTACAAAGGCAAGGTTCAGGCCGAAGCCAAGGCCGCCGTAGCGACCGAGGTGGCCGAATCCGAATCCCTGAAACGCCAGGTCATCGAAGCCCGCATGGCGGCCATGCAGGCCCAGGTGGAACCGCATTTCCTGTTCAACACCCTGGCCAGCATTGACCATTTGATTGAGACCGATCCGCCGCGCGCCAGCATCATGCAGAAGAATCTGATTGCACTGTTGCGTGCCAGCATGCCCACCATGCGGGAGGCCAACGCACAGAGTCCGCGTGACCTGGGCCGGGAGCTGGCGGTGATACGCCCCTACCTTGAAATTCTGAAGGTGCGTATGGAAGAACGCCTGCAGACCGAGGTGCGCGTCAGTGACGGGCTGTTGTCCGCCGAGTTCCCACCCATGATGTTGCAAAGCCTGGTCGAAAACGCCATCAAGCATGGGCTGGAGCCCAAGGCCGAAGGTGGAAATTTGACGGTCAGCGCCGAAATCATCCATGGCAAGCTGGCCGTGACGGTTGCCGACACGGGCCTGGGCTTTGGCAAGGCCGCAACGGCGGGCACCGGCATCGGCCTGACCAATATCCGGGAGCGTTTGGCCCTGTTGTATGGCAACAAAGCCAGCCTGAGCGTGAAGGACACCGCAGGCGGCGGCACATCGGTCACCATCACCGTGCCCTACATCGCCCGGGCTGACAATGATCAGCCAGAATGACGGGTCAAAGTCTCAACGTTTGAATGGAGCTTGAACATGCCAACCGCCTTGATAGCCGATGACGAACGCCTGATGCGCGAACAGCTGCGCTCGCGTTTGCGTGAAGTCTGGCCCGAGCTGGACATTGTGGCCGAGGCCAAGAACGGGCAGGAGGCGGTGGCGCTGACGGAACAACACCACCCGGACATTGTGTTCCTGGACATCCGCATGCCGGTGCTGACCGGTGTGGACGCGGCCCGACAAATCGCCCAGCTTCCCACCTATGACGAAACCGATGGCTGGCCCGGCTGTGAGGTGGTTTTCATCACCGCCTATGACCAGTACGCGGTGGAAGCGTTCGAGCAGGGGGTGGTGGACTACGTGCTCAAGCCCGCCGAAAGGGAACGCCTGCAAGTGACCGTGGCGCGCATTCAGAAACGGCTGGCCGACCGTGCGGACCACGCGGGTGACGACACCGACGAACCCGCGTCACCGCTGCCAACCCACACACCCGACATGCAGCAACTGCTGCAACGCCTGTCTAGCCAAATCAATCCGAATGCACCGGCCAAATTAAAGTGGATACAGGCCACCGTGCGCCAAAGCATTCAGATGATCCCGGTCGAGGATGTTTTGTTCTTTATTTCGGACGAAAAATACACACGGGTCCAAACTGCCACCGTGGAGGCACTGATCCGCAAACCCATCAAGGAATTGGTGGAAGAACTCGACATGCAGTTGTTCTGGCAGATTCACCGCTCCACGTTGATCAACGTCAAGGCGATTGCAGGTGTCAGCCGCGATGAGCGCGGCCGTCAATTGGTGAGTGTTCGGGGGCTTTCGGAAAAGCTCGAAGTCAGTCGCAGCTACGCGGGCCTGTTCAAAGCGATGTAGTGTTTTCGCGCGCCGCGCCGTGCGCTCGGCGACAATTGGACGTCTTGCCCCATTGACCTTGCCCATCGCCGAGGCTCGTCTGAAGCCCGCCAACGCCTATGTTCCTGATTCGCCTGTTTCGCCTGCTGGGCCACCTTCCACTGCCGTTTATGCAGCGTGTGGGCGCGTTGCTGGGCTGGGTCGTTTGGCTGGTCTCGGGCACCTACCGTCGTCGTTTTGAAGAGCAGGCCCAGGCGGCCGGATTTACCAAATCGCAATACCGACCCGCTGTTGCCGCCATTGGCACCATGGTGGCGGAGTTGCCATGGTTGTGGCACCGCCCACAGTCGCAAGGTGTACTGCACCTGATTCGCTGGGACGGCTCAGAACATTTCGAGACCGCGATGGACTCTGGAAAAGGCGTGATTTTTTTGGCGCCGCATCTTGGATGCTGGGAGATGATTGCCCAGTGTCTGGCCGAGCGTTATGGTCCGACACGGGGCCCACTGGTCGCGCTCTACCGCCCCGCGCGCAAGGCGTGGCTGGCACCGCTGGTTGCCAGCTCGCGTGACCGGCCCGGCCTGAAGGCGGTGCCGACCAGCATGTCCGGCGTTCGCAGTTTGATCCGGGTTCTGCGCGAAGGGGGTTACACCGGCATCCTGCCCGACCAGGTTCCGCCACTGGGCCAGGGCGTATGGGCACCTTTTTTTGGACGCCCGGCCTACACCATGACGCTGTTGTCGCGGCTGGCCCAACAGACCGGTGCCCAAGTCCTGTTGACCTGGTGCGAAAGACTGCCCCCCGGCAAGGGTTATGTGGTGCACTTTGAACCGGTGGAGGCCGCTGAAATGCGTGATGCCAGCGCCAGCCCCGAGGCCGCTGCGGGGGCCATCAACGCCGCAGTGGAAAGCCTGATTCGCCGCTGCCCCGGCCAATACCTGTGGTCTTATGCGCGCTACAAGCAGCCGGCGGGAGAGGAATGAGCCGCAAGGCGACGCAGATTTACACTGAATTTGCTACGTATTTTATAGCGATATACGCATATTCCACGTGGGCTATCGGTCTTTTTTGCTTACAAAACGTATGAGATTGGCCTGTGCGTCGCGTCAGGCAGACGGCGCGGCTTACGTACTTTGGCACGCTGCGCGGAAAGACGGGTTTGGCTTGCTGGCGTTGACGCGTGAACACCATGGCATGCGTACTTGCTTGGCGGCAGCCCAACTCGCGCCGGCCTACCCCGTGGCCCGGCGAGTCAACTGGTGAGGGATCGCGACTGCGATTTCGCAAGCGCTTTGGGCAAGCGGTGTCTGCCACTTCAGAGGACCCGACTTACCGTAAAGCCTGTGGCCATCGGCCAGCTGCAACCGCTCAAAAAGCACAGCTCGAAGGCGTTTGGTGACCCCAAACCCGTGCAACACCTGGTCTCATACGGTTGATTTCCCGCAAAACTTGAGCCACAAGCAGCGCAGGGGCACGCCGCCCTCGTTCGTTCCTGGCGGCGCATGTCGCCGCTACACTGAATCGGAACCCGAGGTTTTAATCCACTGGAGCCTGTCCTTGATCGAACAAAGCCTGACCCTGCCCTGCGGCCATTCCGTCGTCAACCGCCTGTGCAAATCCGCCATGACGGAAGGGCTGGCTGACGCGCAAGACAATGCCACAGAGC
>ERZ724520.1640-NODE-1640-length-11017-cov-5.173782_pt1 | contig 11017 bp, 11 predicted proteins | sample MGYA00376053_ERZ724520 | MGnify/ENA primary metagenome ERZ724520 (study PRJEB28724, sample SAMN07190886) | activated sludge metagenome | isolation source: activated sludge of sewage treatment plant in Hong Hong | place: USA: Christiansburg, Virginia | collected... | reverse complement strand
ACCCCAACCCCTACAAATAATGAGTGTATTATTGTAATGATTTGAATCGATATATTGATATTTTATGGTAATAAAGAATGAAGGATTAGGCAAAATGTACAACAATCAAGCGGAGACAAGGGCGGAGGCGGTCTTGGCGTTGCTGGATAAAAATAGAAATACTATTTCCATTTGTTGGGGAGACGTTGAGTTCTTCTGAAGTAACGAGCCAATCTGTGAATTCTCGACTCGATTAAGATCAATCTATATTTAGCATCCTTGTCTTTTCTGCTTTTCTACAAATGACGACGGATGTTCACTGCTTTCTTAATCAAACAGTAGATATCCTCGGGAATCTCGGGAGCACTTCCTAACTCAAAAATGATATACCGTGCTTCTTGAGGAGACGGACAATTTTTTGGCCGGTAAGCAACTTGATGCTTGGCACTGCTTCCTTGTCTCTGATGGCAACACCGATTTGGGAGGGAGACATTCCCTTCTTGGCCATAGTAACGATAAGTTCGCTGATGGTTTTAGGGGTATGGGCGACCCAACGAGCGGATCTTCTTTTGAAAGGAGTGACAGCAGAGCTGATACCCTTTCCTTTTCCTTTAGATTGCATGCGACCCATGTTTTCCACAATATTAATTTAATATTTTATTAAAATAATCAAAAAGCTTGTCAATGCCTGGTTGATAGTGAAAAATATTTAACATGGTTTTTTTTTTAATCATTGGGGCAGTAATCAATTTTAGTTGTTTTTGATGCTGAGGGCAGCTTCTCTGAACTGTTCTGGTGTTTCAAGCAATGAGAAAATTTGAGGGATGGTTCGCTCTTTAATGAGTTGATCTAAATAAAATAAAAATTACTTGCTATCTTGGCTGCTTCTTGGCCAATAGAAATACCTTGCTCTTAGACGTAGGCTCTCAAGGGATCTCCAATAGCTCTTTTAGCAGTGTTCTCATCCATATCAATAAATCTCTGTCTGTCTCTCAAAAGTGTGTTCACTCTATATTTCACGTTTTGTGGCATTACAGGCATTGGGCCTTTGGCGAAATGACCAAGCTCTGGGGGTCTGCCGTACATTGGTGGAGGAATCATCATTTTATCTCCAATTGGAGGAGGCATTCCGCCCATTGGTGGCATCATCATTCCAGGGTTTTGGACCATGGATGGTGGCATCATTTGGCCGACACCCATAAGATTAGGTGGCAATGGCATCTGGTTGGGAGCTCTTCTGTTTTACCTTCTGTTAGCTTCACTCTGTTTTTTAATTTTTTCTTCAGTCTCTTTGGCTTTTTTCTCAGCGAGTTTCATTTTTCTGAGTGTCTTTCCATCGATATTAATGTTGAAGATTGCTAATTTTTCTTTGTAATGGTGATAGATTTTGCTGCGGAAAGTTGAATAATCAACCAAGAAATTACGTCCTTCCTCTTCGTTTTTAAGGTAGACTCTTCCGATGTAACTATTGTTATAGATAACTGGGTAGATGTTGACTTGAAGAACATTGGGGTTGATTTCTCGGAAGCTCTTTATCAATTCTTCCTCGAATTGTTTGTCGGAGATTTTTTCTGGTTTGCTGAGACCCTGAGTAATAAGAGAGAGATAGGAGTTATTTTCTTCGTTATGGAAAAAGAGTTTAACTTTGGTGTTGTTGTCCTCATCCTTGATTCCGACTCTTACTTTCTAGTAATACTGGAAGGTGGATTCAGCATCATTGAATTCAAACAGAGCGCTGGAAAGCACTCTTTTGATTTTATTGTCTGGATTTTTGGGATCATTGACCTATTTCTTCTTGACCAAAACTGAAAGGTGGCTGGGTTCAACTTTGCCAACGAATTTTTAAACAATATCCTTAGCATTTTTCTCAGCAAGCTCTTGAAGTTCAGTTTCTTCTTTTTAGTACTCAGCATCAGAAACATAGTTGATGAGGTTAAGACTAACCTTCATTCCCTTTTCTTGAATGTAGTTGCTGATTTTGATGCCAATAGTTTTGAGTTGTTCAGTCAAAATATTGAAATCTCCCTCACTGATCGGATCTTTTCTGATGAAACTGAGAAGTCCTGTTGATTTTAGTTTGGCTCTTGCTCCAGTTCCGTAGCTGGTGTACAGCTTGCAGATACCTATTTTCCTAGCAATTTCGAAGAGTTTTCGTTGATTTTATTCAGTAATTCCCTCCAAATAATACTTCTTCATTTCATTTTCTGTGAGGGTGAGGTTGAGATAGATGTTAAAGGGGCGGATAAGGATCTTATCATTGAAGTTAGCTTCATTGTAGAAAGCTTCAGCCTTGTCGTGGTCGAGGAACTCAATCTTAATGATTCCATCTTTTCCATTGACAGAGTATTGCTTGACTTCAGCCTCTTTTTTACGGTCTTTCAAGAACATATAAACCATTTTGTGTTGAATAGTCTTCTCCATATTCTGAATGATCAGCTATTTGCAGTCCTTGATCTTCTGCTCAACTGTTTTCTAAGCCATTATTTGTTGAAATTATAATCGCGGTAATTGACTAATCAATTAATAGCTTTAAATACAATTACTTTAAAAAATTCACAAAACTAGCTCCAGGGGCCTCTTTGTGGGCAAATTTATAATATATCCTCTATTAAGGAGCTAATAGCTCTTAATTTTCTATTGTTCTAAAAATGCAAATTTAGTCTAACATATCCTACGAAAAGAGTCAAATCTATCGCGGGAATATTGAATGATTTGATAAGTTAGATGTAGTTTATAGGTGATAAGTGAATAATGTGGAACGAGGGCGAAAAAAATTGAAAATCAGCTTTATTAAGAGTTGGCATAGACCTCGTAGAGTTTGAGTTCCAGTTCCTCGTAGTCCTGTACACTCACGAAGAGGTTGTACTCCAGTTTCTAAAATAGATCTAGCTCAAGCTGATGAAGATGGAAGGCATTAACTCCTCCTGCGAACTAAAACGCTTTGTTATCGTAATAGAAGTCATCTTGGTACTTGGCAGCGAGAAGGACAGCGGTGAGGATCATTTTGTGGACGTTAAGATTGTTCAAACTGAAGTCCGGCATCCTCATATTATAGCGGTCGACATAGATTATCGCGATTATTAGACACTCTGCTGAGAACTGAGTGTATTTGTGTAGTCTTCTGAGGAACTCATGGAGATTGATGTTTGGTATCGATGCTGAATTGAAGATCGATTCGCACGGACCTCCTTCCTGTTCGATCAGATCTGCTAGTAGATCGCTCGTCAGCATCAAGAGCTATTCCAGCTTTACGCTCACTGATAACGACTATTGCACCGGTTTAAGATTATCCATAATTATTTGCACCAACATTAGATCATAAATTATCATTTTTCTATACTAACTTAGTTCCCACCAATTCTTAATCGAGTTTTTATTCGCTGGTGGTTCCTAACATCTCCTAACTTCCTTCTCTCGGCTACTATTATCTTATTTACTCGTCCTAAACCTTTTCATTATTATTTTCTTCTTTTAACGTGGTATGGTTTTAAGATTTTTAATGTTGCTCCTATCGCTGTACTTATTGATTAACTGATTGATTTTCTTATGTTTTTGTATCTTATTTCTTAATCAATTATTATGTTTTAATCTAGGGGATATCCAAAAGCTATGTAATATTAGTTTAATTTTTATCCTTTTATTTGACATCTGTCATATTCTCAATATTTAAGGAAGGTTGAACTGTTATTTAATCTTCTATTTTTATTTACTCAATGCGATCATTTGGATTTTTCGAGACTTAATCTTTTTTTGCAGAATCTAATACATGATTTTTTTATATTAACAAAGTTTCTGCTTAAACAATTGTTTTATTTGATTCTTATCCTTATTTCGACTCTTTGATTTAATCTCCTTCTTAAATCTATGTTTATCCCATCTTTTATATGACTCTTAAGTTATCTTGATAGTAAATTTCAAGGTAATGATGAATGAACTTTAATTCTCTTTATCTTGATTTGTTTCTCTTTAAAATTAGATATTCTTTAAATTTAACAATATTTTCCTTTGGGTGCTTCAATGGAGGCTCAACTAGTATCTACTGCAATCCTTTCAATCTAATATGCACCACATCCTTATCGACAGTAAATCCCTAAATGCTTTTGAAACGAATATTGAGAATCACTTTTCTACTTTACTGCTCTGTAAGGATGAATAGCAAGCATTCCTCATCTTAAACGACGGATCTATAATAGAAGAGAAGGTACATCGGTATTTTTACGCCTTTGCTGAAATGAATCAAATGGCAAATCTATTGGTAGTCCTCATTAGTGATCTCTTTACCTGTCTCATTAAATGTTTACCAGGTTCTAAATTCCATCCCGAACTTATGAAATTACTATGGTAGTTCTTCTATAACTTTATGTCTTTATGATCCACTGTTGTCATCTCAACCATCATGAACCTACATCTGATCATAATTACCTAAAATTTCGAACACATTCATTGATGTAAAGTGAATTGATCAAAAAATCGAGCTCAGTTCCAATTTTGCTCTTTGATACGTCATGAAATTGGCAAAAGGCATACTATAAAGGACTGATATCCTAAATATTTATTAGGTTTTGGCTGACAGCTTTCAAGATAGACTAATAGTTCAAGACTACATAATCCCAGCCATTTGAACTTTTAAGATAATTTTTAAGTTTAGTTATTGCAAATTGATGAAATTTAACTACGCTGTACTCATGTAGCATATGTTCTCCGACTGTGAGCTGCATAAGTGATAGCAATATAAACTTTACAGACTTAAAGCATATCATTTCTTGGATTGGTTCTCCTTATTCCGAGAGTAGTAACTCTATAACATCAATTATATGATTAGTTATGACATTTTTAAGTTCTCTCTCTTTATCATGACTGTAATTCCTCCGAGATAAATACTTTCCACTAGCTATAATCTATGCGAGGATCTCCATATTTGTACAAAAAATAGAAACTGTTGCTATTTTATACCTATTTAGTTTTTATTTCTCTTTCTCAATTTACTATTACGACCCATTGAGTTAATTAGTCCTTTTAATGATATTCGTGCAACTTAATCTAAAAACAGAAAAAAATCGATTAATTATTGGTAAAATAGTTTATTAAAACAAAGGCAGCAAGGCCTCAGCACTGAAATAGATCCCTAAAAGTTTAAGTAAAACTCTAATAAGTTCAACATTTTTCATATAATTAGTTTAATTTTGATTTTATACTATAGCATGATTTAGAACTATCTCTTTGAACAACTACCTCAAATCGCTGAGCTATTGAGAGGTTGAACTTATAATTTTTGATTTGTACTATTCAGATGTAATCGAATTGACAATATCAATCATAAATAGAATTCTATCCTTCAAAAATTAAAATCTTTATTAGTCCATTCCTGATTAGTTTAGTAAAGACAACATAGAAGCGTGTATTTTCTCAACGATAAGGATTAGTAAGTAACCAACTCCTTTCTATTTTTATTGGTAGCAAATATTCGGGGCGTATTGAGGGTGTTAAGCGAAATATCTCACAATCATAAGCAAACAATTACTGATGCAAGTAGCTTAAACTCCGAACTGCTCATTCTCCTAAACTTTCATGTATTGCTCATAGAGATGAACACAATTCTAAAAGACTCTCATCCTATCATTGATGATCATATATTTGATTGTTTCGTCATTGATTCTAGATACATAAGCCTTGATTAAAGCTATTTTATATGAATTTATCTATTATACTTCGACACTATTATTTGTGAAATTTTTGGCTAAGCGATCGAGGTAAACTTCTGTAAGTTCTACAACAAAACTATCAGAAACTATCTTGCATAGAACAAGTTCATTATTGCAATTAATCAATAAAAATGTGTAAAAATGCAAGATACTTGAAATCTGAGTAGTATCGGTGCCTTCGCTATGATATATCTGATTCAGGATTTCATTTAGCGTCATCTATGGAGTCTGGAGTGAATGATACGCTTTAAATTGTCCTTCGGTTGGATTACGTAAGACATAGTCAAGCATAAATCTTAGTTTGTTATCTAATTCTGGATCATTGGGTGCTGTAGGTTTTTGACTTTGGAGCGAGGTGACTGCGTGAGCAATAAAATTTTTAATTTGAGAGAGTTTGCCCAACATTATTATTACTATAGTCTCAGAAAGGTAATGTAGTATTACACATCTAAAATTCGACCCATAACAAAGTAAGTGACAAAATAAGTTCTAATAAAAACAAAGTTGTAGTTTAAGTTTGGTTGATCATTTTCAATTAGACGGATTTCGATAACCCGTTACGTCAATATCAATCACAAAAAGAAATTTCCAATTCCTGTCTCTGATAATCTTCGATGATTAATCGGATCCTGGCGGAACTAACATTATTAAAATAAAATTATACTCATGAAATTTTCTAAAATCTAAAAAAGGGACTCACCAAATCAAAAAAATACTCTTAATAATCCTATTAAAAATCAGCTCGATGTTTCTTGTAGTTTAGAGTAATCAATACATTTGCTTGTTGAATCAATTTAGGCCAGCCCACGGTAACTCTATCATCATGAACATTTTTTCTAAAATAAGTATCCTTTAACGCCTAAAATAGGCTAAACCAGTAATAATGAAAGGAACAAATCGAGATATATGTCTAATTTTTAACAAAAAATCAAACAACTTGATATCAGACTACATAAGTAAAAAGAAACTAAAAGCAGCCCTCATATTCGCTTAAATAGAGATGAAAAGATTACAATGTACATAAATCCATAACTACAAAAGTATAGCATTGATCATAAATTAAATTTAAAAAAACCACAAATAAAGTACGTCAATACTTTGAAAAAAATTAAAGAAACAAGCAAAATGTTTGGATGCTAGATTCGGGCTAAAAGTTCAGGAATAGAACTTCAGCAAGCCTTCGATAGATAAAAGAAGGATAAAGATAAACTTATGTTCACCTATGGAAAACAGTTTGATAGAATTTTGAGAAAAAAATTAGTGAAGGGATACCAAAGCTGTAATGAAAAAACAAAAAATATGAACATATCACTTTAAAAAAATATTGAGGATATGAAAAAATCTCTTAAAATTAACAAAAACAGTCAAAATTACAAGCATTTCGATGAAAAAAGACTGTAAAGATACTTAAAAGCGAAATCAAATGAAAATTGTCGATTTCCTTTTTATATAAAAAAGTAAATTGAGGATAGGTTAACAAAGATAAAAATAAGCAATCAACTGAACTAAGAAGCTGTCAGTAAATAGTTTGAATAGCTCGACTAAATTCAAAGAACTTCTCCTTCTTTGAGTTCATAAGAAAGACTAACTTTGTATAGAAAAATGTCACAATAATAGTCAAGTCCAACTTTTTCAAGAACTAAAGAGTCAACGGTTCCTAGATGGACGTAATATGAGGAGGACATTGCTGAATTTATGTAAATTTGTTAATTTTACAAAAAGATACAACACGAACTGCTGAGATATCTACCAAATAATCATTTAGCTAATAAAATTAACACTGTTATTGACCAGGTTTAAAATGGTAAAATTATTAAAAGAATATATGATAAGTGCAACTTTGACATTTAGTACTTGACTCCCAACCGAATCGTTAACAAACTCAGAAGATACAAAGGGTTGTTAAGCACTATGAATTATATAGTAAATATAATAAAATTAAATGTTTCGGCAGAGAGGAAAAAAAGATTTGTAAATACATAGCAAAATGTATAAAAATTTTTCAATTTGATCAAAGCCAAAAAGAGGACAGTCTCTGATCAATTGAAGACGATTGGCAACTTACAGTTAAAAAATAATCTTCATGAATCTCTAAAGAAAACTAATATAGAGTGTTTAAGTCTAAATCCAAGCTATATCTAATTTGCTAAAATGGGAGAAACCCAATAGTTTTCTGAGTTAAATACTGTAAAAAACAGAACTGTGATTTGTTAAATCCTTAAGTTTTAAGCGTTAATGAAATGATTTATATAATTTAATTAATCAAATGAGGTCAAATTATAAAAAACCTGAGTTTTCCCATTTTGTGAGTCTTCCTTTTATTCGAAAAAAGCAAAGATAACTAATTTCAAAGATTCAAACTTCAGTTGAAGATCAGTTAAAAGAACAATTATCTTTGGGCCAGATTAACAAACATAAAACAACTTTGATGCATTTGACTTTGTCGATGTTAATCCTTCCCAAAAATGCTCAACGCTAAAAAGCAGTAGAAATTATTTAATAAATCATGGAAGAATTACAGGCTGAACTGAAGTATGTAACTTTAACATTTTCAGAACTTAGTTATTTTACTGGGTTCAATTACTAGAGCAAACGTTAATAAGTAAAATCTATAAGTTTGAAAGTTTAAAATAATATTAATTTATAAAAAGTAAGGAGAGCGAGTGATAGAGTTATCAAAAAAATGTTGTAATTCCATATTTTTAGTGAAGAAGATTTGAGGGCTATGCATATTTATTTCAATTAATAGTCAAAAATGTTTTAATCGAAAGATTATCATCTAACTCTGTTTCGGTTTAAAAATGTAGCATTTAATTAAAAATTCAAGTAATTGTTCCATTCATTATCTTTCAAACATCCTTTAAAATTACACTGCGATTTTTTTGATATTTCAACAAGATTTTAGTTTGATTCATCAGATTATTACAAACCTTTAGTCCGAGTTTTACTTTAGTCTCATAACTGAAATGATATTGTATAGATTGAAGTAAAAATAATGCAAAAATATCAAGAAATCATTTTAAAGACTCTAAGTTTATGAATAATAGCGTCAAGGTGTTCTTCAGTAATATTTTTTGCTGGTTTGCCCTAAACAATGGCTTCAATTTTAGACTTTTTGTGGAAATATTAAATGTCCTTATTTTAATTAAGCAAAAGGAGTTGTTTCGTAGTGATGAGATAGTCCAATAATATTATTTACTATTAATGCCCCTATAATGATCTCAAGTCCTTGATATTATCATAAATTTTGAGTACTTCAGATCCCAGTTATATTTCAACCTCCTTTAATGCTTAGAGATATTGCTCTTATCCCTCCCATTTAACAATTCGCTCATATTTTAATGTATATTGGTCCAATATTTACAGTAATCGTTCACATTACTTTGTTTTTTTGAAAATAGTAGCATACTTCGAGTTTATAAGACTCAATTATTTGAGTTCTTGAAGTTTTCCTCCGATAAGAATACTCATTAATAGTTTTAATTTTTATGATCCTATCCCTAGCTTTTACATTCTTTCAATAATTTTGTATAAAAATCTGCAAAAATGTATCTGACTCAATAAATGCATCGATGTCTTTTTATGATCTGATATCCAGTCATTTCCCAAACCAGCAGCTGTCTTTGCAAGATTACCAAATTTTTGTTAACAAATTTTCTAAAATCCTATATTGGTTGAGACTCCATTTTTGTCCAGAGGAAAGCTGCCTTATCCAAGTTTTTACGATACACCGTTACTATAATCAGCTAACCGACTAATTTTTCGATAGGTTTTTGGAGCAGTGACAGTATTTTTACTAATTTAATTGTTTGTCGAGCCAAATCTTTCTTCTTTATCTTGACTAACTGCTCTTGTCCTAAAAAGGTAATTTGTTCTAATATTATTAGAAGTTAAGGCAGGTTAGTTGTTGTTTTAAAAGTTTCCATCGAAAAAGTTAACCATTTCTTCAGGAGACATCCTCAGGGATGGATTCATTTGAAGTGTTCTCAGCAAAAAGTCAGTTGAACTTCTAGATATATTAACTGGAAGTAGGCTTTTGATTGAGACTCCTTTGATCTGTCTCTTTAAGTCAGCTTCTGTTTTTGCCTTCCAAGGTGTGTGACCGGTTAACATTTCATAGAAAATGACTCCAATGGCCCATATATCGCTCTTAGGGCTGTACAAATTATCGTTTAGGGCTTCAATAGGCATATATACAGGAGATCCCACATTATAGTTGCTTGATTTTTTTATGTCCGCGTTTCGAATGGCGAACCCAAAATCAGCGATTTTAACTTTTCCCTCGTTAAAAAAGATATTTGCGGGCTTAAGATCTCTATGGACTATACCGAAGCGATTGATGCCTCTGTATCCATTAATAATTTCCTTGAGTATTTCTATAGCTTCTCTCTATGGAATGGTCCTTCTGCTTTTGATTATCCTCGCGAGATCGCCTCCGTCACAAAATTATGTGACGAAGCATGTATGAGATTTGAGAGTTATTATTTAGTGGAGTTTAATTATGTTCTGAAGATTGCTTAAAAGACGCAGTATTTCCATCTCGTTGTTCAGAAGAGTCTTGTGGACGTCGCCTTTGATATTTTTCATATCAATCAACTTCAAAGCAAGGGTCTGTCCTGGGTGATCCAAAGGGTACCATTGGAGTCGTTCTGTGCGCGATAAACCACACTCGAGTACCCTTTTCCTATTACATCTTTTCCCATATAAGAGTATTGTCCGATTTTTTTACGTACATCGTTTAAGCTTTACATGCTTTTCATTACTAATTTTATTGGTTGGACAAAATAATATAGGCTAAATATCCAATACTATGACATTCATTGATCTTATAGAATAAAAGCTAATGCTTTTTTAATTGTTAAAAAGAATAATATAATTTGATCTAAATTAAATAGCAATAGTTATTATATTAAAATTAGATCACTAAAACGTATATTCGAGGAGTTAAATCACTTCCTTCAAAACTGTCATTTAAATTACAGCATTTCGGATAACGTTATTACATTTTTTGTTTCTTCTATGATAAATATAAAAGTATACAATCATGAAAATTAAATTTTCGGTGCATGAAGGGTCAGCACATCTTCATATAAACAAGTCAAGATCGAAATCTAGAGTTAAGGAAAGAATAAAAAATGAGAATTCTCAGTTGAGAAGAGATGCTAGTTCACACTTGTACATGCAAAAATAGAGCCAGACCGCATAAAATAGCTAAAGATTTTTACAAAAATCACGTTCCCAGAGCAAGAGACACTGCTCGCATCATAAAAAGGTGGTCAGTGAATAAAATAGCGACTATGACCAGTACCGAATTAGACATATGAGAAGGGAGGATC
>ERZ724520.1639-NODE-1639-length-11019-cov-6.768424_pt1 | contig 11019 bp, 8 predicted proteins | sample MGYA00376053_ERZ724520 | MGnify/ENA primary metagenome ERZ724520 (study PRJEB28724, sample SAMN07190886) | activated sludge metagenome | isolation source: activated sludge of sewage treatment plant in Hong Hong | place: USA: Christiansburg, Virginia | collected... | reverse complement strand
GATGTCGCGCCCGCCATCCGCACCGCCCGCGCCCCTTGTTGTGGGCGTTGAGACAGAGAAAGCCGTGGCACGATGGCCTGACCCTGTCGACACCGCCCACCAACGCTCCGAAAGGCTGCCGGGGCGGCGCTGTCATTTCAGCCGAGCATGCATAGGAAAACAGGCCTCTAGCCCTCGTGAATACTACGCAGTGTGCTATAAATACAGTAGCAAATTCTGTGTCGCCAACTATCCAAGCCGGGGGTGGTGCGGATGCCGGGCGCGACATCAAAAAGTCTATAAGACGCGGAGCGCCCGGTATCTGCGCCACCCCTGGCGGGCGACCGCAATGCCGGCCGCGCCAAACACCAAACGCAAAACGTGAAACCTACAACCCCACGTCCGCAAACCGCGTGAGCTTGGCCAGCGACGGGAACTCACCCGCACGCTTGGTCTTCATGGCCATGACGGCTTCCATGACGTGGCGGTTGCTCCAGATGGTCCCTTGCAGCCAGCCCATTTGCTTGAGCGCGTCGTCCACCGAGTGGTCGCGGGCGTAGTGGATGGCTTGCTTGGTGCCCCAGATGGCCACCGGGGGTTTGGCGGCGATTTCGGCGGCGCAGGCCAAGGCGGCATCCAGCATGGCTTCTTCGGTGTCGCAGATCGCGTTGACCAGGCCGTATTGCAGGGCGCGCTGGGCGTCCAGGCGGCGGCCGGTGTAGGCCAGCTCTTTCACCACGGCCAGCGGAATCAGTTTGGGCAGGCGCTGCAGCGTGCCCACGTCAGCCACCATGCCGATGTTGATTTCCTGGATGCAGAAAAAGGTTTGCGGCGTGGCGTAGCGGATGCAGCAGGCGCTGACCATGTCCACCGCGCCGCCGATGCAACCGCCCTGGATGGCCGCAATCACCGGCATGCGCAGGGTTTCCAGCTTGGTGAACGTGGCTTGCATGTCGGCCAGCACGTCAAAGATGGCGGCGCGGCCCTCGGGGCTCTGGTCATCCATGGTGATGGCGCCTGCAAACGTCTCCAGTGCCATGCCGGCACTGAAGTGTTTGCCGGTGCTGCTGATGACCAGGGCGCGGGCCGTGCCGTCCTGGTGCAGCTGCGTCAACACCTGGTCCAGCTCGCGCCAGAACGTGGGGTGCATGGTGTTCAGCGCCTCGGGCTTGTTGAGCACCAGGTGGGCAATGTGGTCGCTGACCGTGAGGAAGAAGCAGGAGAGGGGGGATGTGGAGGTAGTCATGCCCAAACTGTAATCCCGTTTTCTAGAGCGGCCAGTCTCCTACGGCAACTGGTTCGGTGCCCTGGCCCACTCGCAGCGCAGGCGGTTCAGCGCATGGGCGCGGGCGCGCCAGCTGACGTAAAGGCTGGGCAGCATCATCCCGATCAGGCACGGGCCGCTGGCCCACCAGGCATCCAGTGCGAAGGTGGGCAACCAGCCCACCCATCCCATCAACCAGCAGGTGATGACGGCGTCCCACAGCTGGTATTCCACGGGGTGATCCTGCTCATGCTCCACGTGCCACCGGCGGATGCGGTGAAGCTCGGAAAAGGGAACCGCTGGTGCAAGCCGTGTAAACATTGCCATCTCCCGGAAGATGGTTTAAATGTAAGTTCAGCGTAAGGTAAATTCAAGGTAAATCGAGGTACCCTGGTGAAAACCCTAGGTCCCGCTCTGTGCAGTTTCAGAACAGCTGGTCGGTTTCTGCTTTGAAATTGATAGCACCTTGCGCAGCATTGGCGAGGGCTGCAGGCGAATTTTCCTCGGGCACTTCGACGCCGGAGCGTTTGCGCAGGGCGCCCACGCGTACGCCCAGCAGGCGCAAGCGCTTCTGTAAGGGAACGCGCTTGAGGCACTGCCCTGCAAGCTGGCGGATTGCCTTGGCATCTGCGGTGTAGTTGTCCACGGTGATGTCGCGGGTCACGCTCTTGAAGTCGTCATAGCGCAGCTTGATGCCAATGGTTTTGCCCTCGTAGCCCTTGCGCTGCAAGTCGGCGGCCACCTGCTCGCACAGCGTGGTGAAGACCGCGCCCAGTTCGGCCTTGTCACGCACGGCGTGCAGGTCGCGCTCAAACGTGGTTTCTCGGCTCATGCTCACCGGTTCACTGTCGATGACGACGGGGCGGTTGTCGCGCCCGTGTGCAGCATCAAACAGCCAGGCGCCGGTCTTGGTGCCAAAGGTCTGCATCAGCCAGGGCAGGTCGCGCTGGGCCAGCTGGCCAATGGTCTCAATGCCAAAGCCCTTGAGCTTTGCATCCGCCTTGGGGCCAATGCCGTTGATCTTGCGGCAGGCCAGTGGCCAGATCAGCGTCTCCAGATCGCTCTCATGGACGATGGCAATGCCCTTGGGTTTGTTGAACTCGCTGGCCATCTTGGCCAGCAGCTTGTTGGGCGCCACACCGACCGAGCAGGTCAGGCCGGTGGCCTCAAAAATGCTTTTCTGGATCAGCCGCGCCAGCACACGCCCACCCTCGCGCTGGCCGCCGGGTACGTCGGTGAAATCGATGTAGACCTCGTCCACGCCGCGGTCCTCCATCAGTGGGGCGATCTCGATGACGATGGCCTTAAAGCGGCGCGAGAACTTGCGGTATTCCTCAAAATCCACCGGCAGCAGAATGGCCTGCGGGCACAGCTTGGCGGCCTTCATCAGGCCCATGGCCGAGCCGATGCCAAACTGGCGTGCCGCGTAGGTGGCGGTGGTGATCACGCCGCGTCCGGTGTAGCCGGACAGCCGGGCGAATGCATCCAGTGGAATGCGTTTGAGCGCTGCGCGCTGGGCGGCCTCGTCCCACGGTGGCTCAGGCTCTGCGGGGTCAGTGTTGGCCAGGTCGGCGGCGTGCAGGGCCTCCAGCGCATCGTGGATGGCGCGCCGCCCCCCGCCGATGACGACGGGCAGGTCCTTCAACTGGGGGTAGCGCAGCAGTTCCACCGACGCGTAGAACGCGTCCATGTCCAGATGCGCAATCCGCCTCACAGGAACGGCCTCACAGCGCCTTCTGGATCACCGATCCCTTGAACAGGTAGGGCAGGCGTGGCCCTTGACCGGGACGGGCGCCGCCCTTGTCCTCGACGCTGATGGCCAGCGTCGTGGCGCTGGCAAAGTCGCGCTCGGTCGCGGGTAGGCGCAGGGTCTTGCCCTTGCTATCGATGACACCCAGTGAGCGCACCGGGTCACCGTCGGACATCGCCCACAGTTGCATGCTGTCTTCGCGCCCTTCGGTCACGGCGTTGAGGCGCTGGATCTGCAGGGCGTTGTCCTGCAGGTTCATCGTGACCAGCATGGCCGGGGCCTGTTTGTCGTCCATGAGCAACGCGATGTACTTGACCTGGGCCGTGTCCTTCAATTGGGTCTGGATGTGCTGGATCTGCGCCTTGAATTGCTCGAACATGCTGGCGCTGGCCGCCGCGCCCACGCTGAGCAGGACCAGCAGCGCAATGGTGGCCGCGCGCCACCAGCCGGAAACACCTTGTCGTTCTTCAGCCATCGGAATTGATCTGGTTGATGAGCGCGCCCAGGACATCCTCGGCCTGCTCGTTTTCGACCTGGCAGGTGCCGGCAGCGTTGTGGCCGCCACCGCCGTACTGCAGCATCAGCTCGCCGACATTGGTCTTGCTGCCGCGGTCCAGGATGGACTTGCCGGTGGCAAACACGGTGTTCTGCTTCTGCACGCCCCACATTACATGGATGGAGATGTTGCACTGCGGGAACAGGGCATAGATCAGGAAGCGGTTGGCGGCGAAGATGGTTTCCTCGTTGCGCAGGTCCAGCACCACCAGGTTCTTGTGCACGGTGGCGCAGCGTTCGATCTGTTCGCGGGCGCGGGCGGCGTGGTCGAAGTACAGGTCCACGCGTTCGATCACGTCGGGCAACTGCAGGATTTCGTCAATGCCATGGTTGCGGCAGTATTGGATGAGGTCCATCATCAGCTGGTAGTTGCTGACGCGGAATTCGCGGAAACGGCCCAGTCCGGTGCGCGAATCCATCAGGTAGTTCAGCAGCACCCAATCGGTGGGCTCCAGGATTTCCTCGTGGCTGAACTGGGCCGAGTCGGCCTTGTCCACGGCCAGCATCATGTCGTTGCTGATGTTGGGAAAGGCCTTGGCACCACCGTAGTAGTCATACACCACGCGAGCGGCCGACGGTGCGTGGGCCGAAATGATGTGGTTGGGGCGCTCGCCGGTGTTGCGGATGGTCTCGGACTCGTGGTGGTCAAAGGCCAGGTGCGCGGCCGCCACATAGGGCAGGTTGGTGGTGATGTCGCGGCTGGTGATGTCGATCTTGCCGTCCTGCATGTCCTTGGGATGGACGAACTTGATGTCGTCGATCAGGTCCAGCTCATTGAGCAGCACGGCGCAGACCAGACCGTCGAAGTCGCTGCGGGTCACCAGACGGAATTTGCTTGGGCTCATGGATAGGGTCCTTTGCTTGCTTGGCTGGTCAATAAAAAAACGGTCTGCAGCTGAGTGCCGCAAACCGTTTCATCCTAACGCAAAAGCAAGTCGCTTTGTTTGATCCAGTTGGGATTGCGCGCCTTGTCCGCCGCTTCAGGTCGGGTAGCTGCCAGGCAGCAGAATGCTCTTGTCGATCTGCGCTATGCGGGTCTTGCCGCACAGGGCCATGGTGATGTCCATTTCCCGGTGGATGATTTCCAGCGATTTGGTCACACCGGCCTCGCCCATGGCACCCAGGCCATAGATGAAAGAGCGGCCGATGTAGACACCCTTGGCACCCAGGGCCACGGCCTTGAGCACGTCCTGTCCGCTGCGGATGCCGCCGTCCATGTGCACCTCGATCTGGCTGCCCACGGCGTCGACGATGGCGGGCAGGGCGTTGATGGAGGACTCGGCACCGTCCAGCTGCCGCCCACCGTGGTTGGAGACGATCAGCGCGTCGGCGCCGCTGGCCACGCCCAGGCGGGCGTCTTCCACGTCCTGGATGCCTTTGAGGATGAGCTTGCCACCCCAGCGCTTCTTGATCCACTCCACATCGGTCCAGTTCAGCGTGGGGTCGAACTGCTTTTGCGACCATTCGGACAGCGAGCCCATGTCGTCCACGCCGGTCACGTGGCCGACGATGTTGCCAAAGGCGCGGCGCTTGGTGCCCAGCATGCCCAGGCCCCACTGCGGCTTGGTCATCATGTTGGCAATGTTCTTGAGGGTGAGCTTGGGCGGGGCGCTGAGGCCATTCTTCAGATCCTTGTGGCGCTGGCCGATGATTTGCAGGTCCAGCGTCAGCACCAGGGCCGAGCAGTTGGCGGCCTTGGCGCGGTCGATCAGACGCTCGATGAAACCCCGGTCGCGTATCACATAGACCTGGAACCAGAACGGGTGGTTGCCGGTGCCGGCGGCCACGTCTTCTATTGAGCAGATGCTCATCGTGGAGAGCGTGAACGGCACACCAAATTTCTTGGCCGCATTGGCGGCCTTGATTTCACCGTCGGCATGCTGCATGCCGGTCAGGCCCACCGGTGCCAGCGCCACCGGCATGGCCACCTTCTGGCCGATCATGGTGCTGACGGTGCTGCGGTTGTCCATGTCGATGGCCACGCGTTGGCGGAACTTGATCTTCTGGAAGTCCGACTCGTTGGCGCGGTAGGTGCCCTCGGTCCACGAGCCGGAGTCCGCGTAATCGTAGAACATGCGGGGTACGCGCTTCTGGGCCAGGACGCGCAGGTCCTCGATGTTGGTGATGACTGTCATGGTGTCTCCTGATATTCGGTGAGATGGTAGCCGCCCCCAGCCCGTGATGGCGTGAAATCCGCCCCAACCGGTTTGAAATTTTTTGACGGTATGGGCTAGACTGCCCCGGGTCCGGTTTGTCGGGCCTGGCGTTAGACCGACTCAATCACGGGGAGCGAACACATGCTGCTATGGGGTGCAATCTGGGGAGCCGTCCTGGGCTACTTTGTGGAGCGGCACGATGCCGGATTCGGGCTCATCCTGGGGGCCGTGCTGGGCGCCTTGGTCGCCCGGACCCTGCGCAATGAAGTGCGCAAAGAGGCCCGTGCCGAGGTGCAGAAGGAATTGGCTGCGCAGCACCCGCTTGCTGCAACACAGCCCCCTGTAACGGCAACTGCTACGGTCGGCGCCGAGGCTGCGGCACCCCCGCCCGTCATGGCCGCCGGCCCTGCACCAGCGCCGGTGGCGGCAAACGTCCATGCTCCGTCAGGGGTGGACATTGCACAGGGAGATTTCAAGGACACCATGCCGGGCATGCAGGCGGCCGAAGACGCGGTGGACGCTACCGAGCCTCTGCCAGACTCACCCGTCGATGTGGCGCCGGACTTTGTGTCCCGCGGTTTTGCAGCGGCACGCAACTGGCTGCTGGGCGGCAACACGATTGTGCGCATGGGCGTGCTGGTGCTGTTTGTCGGGCTGGCTTTTTTGGCCAAGTACGCCATCGACAACGCCATGCTGCCGCCTGAGCTGCGCCTGGCGGCGATTGGCGCCGCTGGCATCGCACTGTTTGTGTTCGGCTGGAAGCTGCATGTGCGCCAGCCAGACCGTTTGGCCTATGCACTGACCCTGCAGGGTGCGGGTGTGGGTGTGCTCTACCTGACCGTTTTCGCGGCGTTTCGGCTCTACCAGTTTCTGCCGGCGGGTGCGGCGTTTGTCGTGTTGGGCCTCATCTGCGCCTTCTCCACGGCCATTGCGCTGCTGCAAAACGCCATGCCCATGGCCTTCATCGGGTTTGCCGGTGCCTTTGCCGCGCCCATTCTGCTGTCCACCGGGCAGGGCGACCATGTGGGGCTGTTCAGCTACTACCTGCTGCTGGGTGTGGCCATCGTCACCGTGGCCTGGTTGCGGGCCTGGCGTGCGCTGAACCTGCTGGGCTTCTTTGCCACTTTCGGGGTGGCCACGCTGTGGGGGGTGTTGAAGTACCAGCCCGAGCAACTGGCCAGCACCGAGCCCTTTTTGATCGCCTTCTTTGCGCTGTACCTGGCGGCCAGTTTGATGTACGCGACGCGCCACGGGCTGAAGCCCAAACAGGCGGTGGACGCCACGCTGATCTTTGGTCTGCCCCTGGCGGCATTTGGCCTGCAGGCGGGGCTGGTGCGCGATGTGGAATACGCCACCGCCTTCTCCGCGCTGGCCTTGGGCGCTGTGTATTTGGCCTTGGGCTGGTGGGCGCTCAAACGTGGAAGCTCAGGCCAAGACGGCGGTGTCGGCCAGTGGCTGGCCGAGTGCTTTGTGGCCTTGGGCCTGGGCTTTGTCACGCTGGCCGTGCCGCTGGCGCTGGACGCACGCTGGACCAGCGCGGTGTGGGCGGCAGAGGGCGCCGCGGTCTACTGGATGGGGCAGCGCCAGGACCGCTGGCTGGCGCGTCTGGCGGGTCTGGCCCTGCAATTGTTTGCGGCACTGAGCTACCTGCGATCGTTTGAGACGGTGCAAGTCTCGACCTGGCCGCTGGCCAACCCGGCCTTTATTGGTGCCGTGTTGCTGGCGGCATCGGCACTGGCCATCGGGTACTGGTCACGCAGCGCCGCCGTGGCACGCGGATCGGCCGGGGCCAGCCAGTTTGTGGCGCTGGAGCAATCGCTGTCACCAGCCCTGTTTTGGGTGGGTTTCCTGTGGTGGCAGTTTGCGGTGGGGCATGAGATCGAACGCGCGGTGCCGAATGCCGACGGGCAATGGATACCCGTGTTCAGCAGCGCCCTGCAGTCGTATCTGGAGATGCTGAGCTGGCTGGGCAGCGCCTGGCTGGCGCACCGTCTGGCCCTGCCAGAGCGACAAACGCCGTGGTCGGTGGCGGCCACACCGGCGTGGTTCTCGTTGCCCATCATGGCCCTGGTGGCGTTGCACGGCGTGCTGGAGATGCACCATGTGTTCCAGTCCTGGGGCTGGCTGGTCTGGCCGCTGGCCCTGGTGCTGCACTTTGCCACGCTCAAACGCCTGGACGCCATGGCGCCCCAACGCTGGTGGTCGTGGGTGCACAGCGGGGGCGTCTGGCTGCTGGTCCTGCTCATCGGCAACCTGTTGGTCTGGGGCGTGCAGCAGGCGCATCTGCAGGGCACGGCATGGGCCAGCGTGATCTTTTTGCTGGCCAGCGTTGCCGTCTTGTTGGGTCTGGGCTGGCGTGCGCTGTATGCAGCCGACGGCGCGGTGCGCGCGCGGTGGCCGCTGAACCGGTTTGCCACCGCCTATCTGTGGCGGGCCGCCGTGCCGCTGGCCGTGGCCGTGGCGTTGGGCGCCCTGCTGGTGGCTGTGCATTCCGATGGCAACGCCCAACCCTTGCCCTATGTGCCACTGCTCAATCCCACGGACCTGACCGTGGCGCTGGCGCTGGGGGCCTGCGCCCTGTGGCTGGGCCGTGTGCGCGCCAGCGATCTGGACGTGCCCCGGGGCGTCATGGACACGCGCTGGACGCTGGTGCTGGCGGGCCTGGCCTTTGTGGCGCTCAACACCGTGTGGCTGCGCGTGGCCCACCACTTTGCGGCGGTGCCGTGGAATGCGGACCGCTTGTTTGCATCCTTTCTGGTGCAGACCGGCTACTCCATCCTGTGGACGCTGTTGGCCATGGCGTTGATGCTGGTGGCCCATCGCCGCCATGCACGTCCTGTGTGGATGGGGGGTGCCGCGCTGCTGGGCCTGACCGTGGCCAAGCTCTTTTTGATCGACCTGTCCAACCGCGGTGGCTCGGAACGTATCGTGGCGTTTATTGCGGTGGGCGCGCTGATGCTGGTGGTCGGCTACTTTGCACCCATTCCACCGGCAGCAGCGGCGACGGAACCCGCGCCTCCTGAAGGAGAGACAGCATGAGTTTCACAGTGATCCGCAAACAGGCATGGACCAACGCGGTGTGTGCCATCCTGTTGGCGGTGGGCATTGGCCATGCCCTGGCAGCTGATGCGCCGCAAGCCAGCGATTTCGCCTGGCGTGCCAACCTGAGCCTGCCCGCCGGTGCCAGCCTGGCCCGGGTCGAGCTGCCCGTGCAGGCCCTCCAGAGCATGCGCAGTGGCGCCGCCAACGATGTGCGCGTGTTCAATGCGGCCGGCGCGGTCGTGCCGTTTGCGCTGCTGGGCGGCGCGGACCTGAGCAGCAAGGCACCGTTTGCCCAAACCGTCAGCTACAGGGCCTACCCCTTGTTCTCGACCAGTGGCGATACCCGACCCACGCGCGGTGCGGTCGAGGTGCGGGTCGACAACGGCGAGCAACGCAGCAGCGCCTGGGTGCGCTGGGACCAGCCAGACATGAAGACCAGCGCCGCCGATGCCGCCGTGGCCGCACAACCGCTGCAGGCCGCGCTGTTTGACTTGCGCGCCGAGAAGCAAAGCCTGGCCGCGCTGGACCTGGTGGTGGATATGCCGCACAACGCGCTGGTGCACGTGGCGGTGGCCAGCAGCACGGATCTGATGAACTTGACGCCGGTCGCCACCAAGGGGCCGCTGTTCCAGTTTGACGGTGGCGACGCGCCGGCCAACACCACGCTGGACCTGGTGCAACCGCTGCAAGTCCAGGGGCGCTACCTGCGCTTGTCGTGGCCCGGCCAGACCGGTGTCACGCTGCGCGCGCTGACCGGCACGGTGGCCGCGTCGCAGACCATGGCGGCACCTGCACGGGCCGCCTTGCCACCGGGCACGCCGGATGGCAACAACGCGCTGAACTGGACCTTGCCTTTCGCCACACCCATCAGCGCCTTGCACCTGCAGGCCGTGCAAAACAACAGCCTCGTGCCGGTGCGCATCCTGGGCCGTGGTGAGGCGTCGCAACCCTGGCGCACGCTGGCGTCCAGTGTGGTCTACCGGCTGGACGGCGTGGGGCAGGGCGGCAGCAACCCGGCCACGCCCCTGCATGGCGCGTCGCTGCACGGCCTGCGCGTGGAGGCCGGCAAGGGCATGGCCCTGCCAGACGGCGGCTTGCAGGCCACCGTGGAGTTCGCGCCCATGCAGGTGGCGTTTCTGGCATCGGGCGCCGGGCCATTCACGCTGGCCGTGGGCCGCGCGCAAACGGCTGCGGCTGCGGTCGATGCCTCCCTGCTGGGATCGGTCACGCCCGCCAAGCTGGCCGAGCTGCCGTTGGCCACGCTAGCGGATGTCGTGGTGCAGGCCCAGCCCAGTGGCGGCCTCCATGGTGCCGCATCCCGCTGGTTGCCCGATGGCGTGTCGCTGCGCAGTGTGCTGCTGTGGGCAGTGCTGGGCGTGGGCGTGCTGGCGCTGGCGGGTGTGGCGTATTCGCTGGTGCGCCAGATGGGCGCCAAGCGCTAGGAGACATTGGTGAAATATGCGTCTAGCCCTCGTGGCGTATGACTATGTAGCTATCAATTTGGTAGCTTTTTCAAAGTTTGGTACTTGCCTTGTGCGTGTCGATGAAAACCGCGCGCTTGCCAATGAGGTCGGTCGTGTATGCACTCCAATCGTTCTCCCTATCGTGTTCAGCGGGCAAGGAACTCCAGTGCAATGGGCACAAAATCGGCATGGAACTGGAAGATGCCGCCATGACCCGCATCGGGATAGATGACCAAGGTGCTGTTCGGAAGCCGTCGCGCCAAATCGCGTGTGTTTGGCGTGGGGACCATGCGATCGGCATCGCCGTTGACAACGAGTACAGGCTGCTTCACGACCGAGAGGTCCGCTGGCTCTTTATGACCCCAGGCGCGCAGCGCCTCTAGTTGCGCCATAAATGCGCTCACAGAAATTTCCTTGTCGCGATTCTCAGAGCGCTCCTTCAGACGCTCCAGGAACGCCTTGCCGGCCTCGATGCCGTCAGGCGTACGCGTGAAGAACAGAAACTGTTTTGCGTCCTGACCCGTAAAGAAACCCCTAAACAGGTCGTAGAAGGTCACGCCCGCCACTGAACTGATGCCCTCGCCACCCGCAGGTCCGGTTCCCGCGACGATCATTTTCCGGACGAGCTGTGGCTCCTTCAGAACAATTTCTTGCGCGATCATGCCGCCCAGCGAAAAGCCCAACAGGTCCACTTGCTGGAAGCCCATACCCTTGATGAAGGTAACGGCATCGTCGGCCATTTGCTCCATGGAATTCGCTGGTGTGCCGCTGGACGCCCCTATGCCACGGTTGTCAAAGGCGATCACATGG
>ERZ724520.1637-NODE-1637-length-11024-cov-4.983225_pt1 | contig 11024 bp, 10 predicted proteins | sample MGYA00376053_ERZ724520 | MGnify/ENA primary metagenome ERZ724520 (study PRJEB28724, sample SAMN07190886) | activated sludge metagenome | isolation source: activated sludge of sewage treatment plant in Hong Hong | place: USA: Christiansburg, Virginia | collected... | reverse complement strand
TAAGCGATTGATTTTTAACATCATTATCAAAATAAGCATCCAGTACTTGAATCAATTAGTGAGATTTCATTTGATCAAATTTCTTAGTTATCACTTCCCCAAGCCTTAATAACAACTCATACCCTTATAATCGCAGTATTTTAGGTTCAACCCCGTTGGGCTGATAGTTTTTAAATATTAACTAGCGCCCTCTAATCCTGTTTATTAAATCTAGCAAATAAAAATACCAAGTACAGGTCTACGCTTTTCTAAATAAATCGAATTTGATAATTTAAATGAACTAAAGATTTGGATTTTGATTAAGAGTGCAATATATGCTGAAAAAAGTTTAAACATTTTCAAAATTGAGGTCGTTTAAAAAGGTTTAAATAATCTTTTAAATCTTAGGAAATTGTTCTTGAGATAGTATATTCATTCTTCTTTTTCGTGAATTGATAATCTTGAAGAGATTGCTAAGATCCTCAATTGTAAATTTCTCGGGATGCTAAATAACTTCAGCAGCAATCTTTCTCGCAAAGAATGCATGATTATATTACTTGGGCATATCCTCAGTGGGGCTTTCAATTTTGATATTTGGATTATACTTTATTTTATTCCTACACTTCAAAAGTTTGATTAATAAGCTGATATCTGTGCTACTGAGTCTTTAAAATTGTGTCGATGAGTTTTTATTTATTGCAAGTTGATACAACTAAGCGGGCACATAATTGAAAGTCCTTTGAATCAAAAGTAGTACTGGCAAATAATCGTTAAAAGCCTCAATAGTTTGACAATCTTACATCTTTACTTTTATCTGCTCAATTATATTCAGCCAAAATTAATGGCGTGGTATTTCTTCTCGTTCTAAAAATAAATAAGGGCATTTTGCTTGCTGTTTTAATTTTTAGTCTTTTGTTTTCATCTTTTCAAGCATTTTCTTCCAGTTTTACATTCTTTGTTGCTGAATTCTCGCCTTGTTATAGCAATAGTAGTTCAACCTACTCAACATTAACATATAATGCTTACTACTAAATTACGAATGTTTTTCTTAATGCAACTAAAGGAATTATAGAGGAAGACTATTTTGTTAAAGCTATTCTTATAGTTCATCCATCATCACTAAAGATTCCCATTATTCTTCTTTTAATGAAGATTCATTTGAAATTTGTTTGACTCGTAAATCTACTTCCTTTTGGTTAGAAAGTTGTATCTAAGGATAGAACAACTCCTCAATGATCTCATTCAAGTGATGATTAGGGCTTTTCTTTCGATCCATTTGCTTCTTTATTTCCATTAATTTTGTCTCATAGGAAATGTTCATCACCTTTTGTTATTATTCTAAACGCTTTTTAGACATTGGTCTATTTTTTAGTCTAATCTTCCTCCTCTTAATTAAGATTTTATCTCTGCTTTTTAAAAAACCTACAAATGTTGTCAGCAACCTCATTATAATTAATTTTGATCCAATAATTATCATAGTTAATTTCAAGAAAAGCTCATTAAATAATCCTAAATAATTGGAATATATAAAACAATAAAATATTTATTATGAACATGTACTCTCACAAACTCCTTTGATAGAGAGAATCGTAGTAATCAGCCTCGAGTTTTTTTACCTAAATCTCCTTTTGCAAAGCATAATCTTCTGAAACAAAAATCCTATGTCTTAGCTCATCAGATAAAACTGTATAAGAACAAATGGTCTTCTACAATTCTTTAACAAGATTGTCTAATTTGCTTTTTTATTTGGTTAAATTTTAAATCGAGGCATTCTTTGACTATGCACGCTTCTTCAATTCATTAAGTTTCTGGATATTCGCTTTTATTTCTTGCTGACTTTGGAGTAGCTAGAATTGATTTTCTGCAGATTTACTTTTTTGATCTAAATAATTCTTTTCAGACATATTTAGTACTTTCTCGAGTCTACAAATTACTTCTGATTTGTCTTTAATAATATCTTCATATCCTGCATTTTTATTAGCTATTTAAAGGATATTCGCTTTATATTTATTGATTTAATTCTTTTTTTACTCACACTCTTTTTCCAATTTTCGATATGCTTATGCTTGCTAGGATATTAGTAGTTCCTGTCTCTACTTTTATTTTTGCCATTTCAGTATTTCAAGTTAGAGTTAATCCTTTTATTTTAAAAGACTATCTCTCTCTTGTTTAGTATGCGCATATTTTTATTTTATTATCATATCATCTATTTTGTGCTTGTCCTCAGCCTCACCCCTTATCTATTCCCTTAGTTTTCGCTTAAATTACTATATATCTTCAAATTATTTTTGCTTCTTCTTCCATTATTTTAATTCTCTATTCAAATTCATAATCACCTTTTCCAACTCAACTCTCTCCTTACTCCAACTAATGTTTTTATCCATCAAAATTTTATTCTGCTTTCTCAGTGTCTCCACACATATACAGCATTACTTACAAGTCTTGTCTTCCGGGCAGTGCTGTTTCTTGTGATGTCTCGCTGGTCCATACTGAGATTGAGCACGATCTCTTAACATAGAATAAACGCAATAAATATTCTTTATAATTTGATAGTAAAATAAAATTGAAAGTAAAAAATTAATATCAAATTCATTAATTTCGCATTGCCTTAGCCAGTAAACTTATCGCCTCATATAACTTTTCTCCCAATCCATAATAATTTATCCCAATGTATTTACCTATCCCCAGAATCTTTTATTTTGAAGATTTCAAAAGTCCATTCACCTCCTACTTTGTACAATTACTCAAAACTTGCAATACATGCCCGATAAATTTGTCTAGTCTTTCCTCTTTTGTCTAAATCAATAAATATCTACCGATTAAAGAATTGGATCAGGTTAAGATTTTCGAAGTAGTAACAGTTCTTTTAATGTTAAGTTTACTGTTCTACTGTCTTTGACCTCCGAGCGGATAAAAGTATGAGTGTATAGATCATTTAATGAAGCGCGCTTAGAATGCAAAAGTTTCAAACACGAACATAGAAAGTTCAAAAAGTGAAGGGAAAACCTGTCCTTGAGAAATTTTATATAAAAAATAACTTTTGAAGGATCTATTTGATCTTTTTTAAGCTTTTATTACCGATTGGCCCACTCTAAAAGATAAGACTCAGAGTGAATCAGACAGCATACGTTGTCTTTTTCAACTATTTTTTGCCCTTCCTCACTAAAAACTATCTTTAAAATCTAATGAAGATAATCTGATTGCTAAAAGTTCTCGAAACCACCAATTGAACATTCTAAAACAATGAGACCCAGCTTGAATATGTCAAGTGCTCGCTAAGCTTAAAGATTAGCTGGCTGAGTTATTGAACTCTTCATAAAATTCTTCTGAGTCATATTCATCTCAAAAATACTGAATTAAATTCAAAGTTACTTTGTTTTCTGAGGCGTTTTAATATGGTAAATAGAGTTTGAATTACTATTATTAAAATGATAATACAACCCCATTCCTAGTTTAATTTCTCCATCATCTGTAATCAAAATCTGAGAAGGCGACAACCCACCAAATTGCATTTATGTTATATCATAAAATTTCTTAAGACTAACGATAACTTGCTCAAAGACTTCCCTGATCACTGACTACGGTAAAGTTAATAAAAATTAAAGTAAGTCGAACATAGAACCCTCTTCATAGTAATCAATTAAGATAGAAATAGCTCCTTCAGGATAGTTATAAGCTACTGAATGTAACTTTAAGAATGGATTAGACTCAGATTCATTTATTAATTTAGTCTGCCAGAAAGTTACCCATTATTTTATTGAATTTCGAGAATCTCGGGTACTTGTCGGCTCCTATCTAACACAAAACAGCTGAAGCGTAGGAACATGAAGCATCTTTTTAATAGTTCCAGTGTTATGTCCTCTTTTTATAACATCAAGAGTTATGCACTAACTTATTCGAATAGTCGGAGATGAGTTCTTTTTCAAAGAAAGAGGTTTGCTTTTTCTCACAGGCTCTATATTATCACCCTCAGCAAACTCTTTTGTAAATTTCTTCTGCATTTCCAAGTAGCGTTTGTAAGTGGCTAGCGGATTGCCGTTATCGTTTTAGTTTTTAGACTTATCTGGACGCTTTTCCTTAATCAAGGAAGGAGTACAAGGCTGATAGGATTGAGATACTTCTTGACTTGCTCGTACTACCTCTCTTTGACCAACTTATCGTAGTCATCAGGGATAACTTTTTCAATACTTTTGCTTTATGAGATAAAGATTACCCTCTTTGCCGCATTTGGAAGGCATCAGGAAATTTATTATAAGGCATGCGTGGTTTTCGCCAGGTTGTTTCTCGAAACTCTAACCGTCCCTGATCGGGAGATTTATGTTCCTATTAGTTCTTTTCTTGCTGCTCAGTTTTAAGATGATAATTTATGGGGTAGCTCAGAACCTTCTCAGATTTCCTGATAGTGTTGTTAGAAGTGTACTCATTGGGCCTTAGGGTCGCTAATTCCTGGTTCATATTTATAATAAGTTATATGAAAAGTAAAGTTACTACTCAAATTCTGTTTAAACCATTTTAATCACCCACACAAACCATCACTCTTATCTTTGTTACAATACTATGATAAATCATTATTCTATTGCTAGCGCACATAGATAAAAGATATATTCAAAATCACTCCTCCGTTGGACGCTGTTAATTTTGCAAATCTATAATTTTCTTCTCCTCAAACGAATTTTTCTTACCCAACATGTACTTTCCAGTCTACAGTAACTTCTCGTCAGGACAGTTTCCATCAAGATTTACTAACTATATGTTCTAAATTGCCTTCTGTCTTGAATGATCCAACAATTTCTATAACACCTTTCGATGCATCAGGATCTCAACTGGTACCTATACTGAATCATACTTAGCATCAGGTTTCATCAAATGATAAAGCACCTCAGTGCACTTTTCGATCACAAACGGCACCGACCATGAAAATAAGTTCATAAAGTTTGGCAAAAGGTAAGGGTGAGGACTCTAAACGAATTGTTGAATATTAAGAGTATTATTCTAAATAAATGTTTGCCTACCTCAAATTTAATAACTGCGCCCTTATTGTTGTAAAAATCGCAATAATTAGGAGCAGAAAATATAGTAATAACTGCCGGAAATTTTTCCGCCCCCGACCATTTATACATTTTAAAACCTTCCGCTTGTGCCTCGTGTGCACGAATTACTGAAATTATCTTGTTTCTCTAAAAAAACTGTTTGGTCAACTCGCTTCCGAAAAAATACGAACATCCCCTTACCTCATTTTGCTGCACCAAACTCTCCAACGCACCCGTCTTGCTATCCACCGGATCCGCCCAAACCAAATCGCAAAATAACCCCGATTTCGGCACCTCCCTGAAACGATCTATTTTTCTTATGTCTTCGAGCTACATACTTCATTTCTTACTGATTTAAGATCATGGGAAATTCCCCCATGGACCAGCAGAAACTTTTTATTCAAAATGCATGCCAAAGGGATTTGATCAAATAACTACATCGTCAAATCGTAAGCTTATTGGTTGTACTTGTTGAGACCTATGTAAAAGATGACTTACATTCCTGACGAAAGTTGAAATAAGAAGTGAGCTGTCTGCATTAGTGATTCCCCCGGAGCATAATAACCTGCTTCGGACGTGATAACTTCATAGCCAAAATAAGTAACAGTACCTCTATTGAAAAATTACCTCTGTCAACGTAATCTCCCAAAAATACGTATTTTGTCGTCTCGCAGTTACCTCCAATTTCTGTCTCCAAAAGCTTCAGGAAATCATAAAATTGTCCGTGTATATCCCCAACGATTGTGACTGGGTCATCGATGGCAACCAAATTTGACTATGATTCTGAGTTGCTGAAGAATTACTAAACACGTGAATGGCCTCTTGGACGATCCGTTTGTAGTCTTCCAAAGCAATACGACCTTCTTTCTTGAGAAAGTCCTTCAAAAGGTTCACCTGAATCACTCCCTTTTGGTAAAGTAACTCAGTTTTGAGTGGGCGTTGGGGAGGAAGCGGAAGCCCTTTGAAGACTCGCGTATTTCCGGGATCTTTGAGGAGGTCCATACTTCCTTGTTTCAAAATATATTGGAGTAAAATATCACTAATTCAGCTATTTTATCAGTTTGAATTATATTTTGTCTTTGCCTTCAAATATAGATTAACGATACATATCAATTCCTTTCGGGATTGTTTAACTTTTAGACTTTCTGTTCGAAACATCGAACATTGTAATTTTTCTTTAAATGACCAATGAAAGCCTTTTAGTTGAGGATTATTGCTAATATTGTTTTTATGCTGACTAATTTGATAGATATCATCATCATGAAGCGCTGTTAAATAAACACAAGTGATTTTCAAAAATTTTTTTTTTAGTTTTTCATTAGAATTACATTTTAGTTGTTTAAATCAATTCCTATTCAAGCAGTTAAATCCAATAATAGTAATTTAAATCAAGTTAACGATGCAAATCATTACTATTTAGTCTTCAACCGAAAGTTTATAGGACCGAATAGTAAATCTCTATTGCTCCAAATTAATTTCTAGGTAAGGTTGACAACTTTGAATCAAGCTTTAGCATATTTCCGTTACATATAAATTGAATACTCTCACTTTTGGAAACTGGACTACTTTTTTTGACTATCTGTAACAAACGCCCAACACTGTCATTTTGTTATAAGTTACCTATTAAAATCTTTTTATCCTCGAACTTTTATGAATAATGACCCTTTATCTATCGAATTATTAAAAACAGCTTTCCTTTTTAAAGAGTTGTCTCATGAAAATTCTTTTTGTAACTGAGCCGTTACCCTTCTTTAATCCGAGCTAACTCCAATTTCTCCATAAGTTACTTGTTTTGAGAGTATTTCTTAAATGGATAGCATAACAGATAGATTGGCTTTTTTATAATAAGGTCCGCAGCCAAACTAGCAGTTTCAATCCCTGCTCTAGTTATCATTTTCGCAGCCGAAAGCCCAGTATCAACTCCAAAAACCGCTACTTTGGACACAACATCAGCAGCAGTGATAGTTGTGCCAACAGCCACTGGTACTAAAAGAGTGGCGATAGCTATAGCGATCGAAGCAAGTTCTTGATTAGAGATGAAATAAGGCAAATAGGGTTTAAGGGTCTAAATAATTTGCATAGTCATCTCCAGACCGTGTAGCTTGATCAATTCCAAACACCTCTGCAGAGCATCGTCGTATACTGTTTCCATAAAGCAATTATTATTATTTGTACTTTCACACTATAGTTTGTATTTTTACTATCGATTACATCTTGATGATTATCATATACCCTAAACAACTTCTTAAAATTAAAATTGAAAATAAATATCGTCAGTAGTCAGTTCCTAACTATCTCAGCAAAGTTGTATTGGGAGGCAATAGGATTTGAATAGAGAAGGGTAAAAGTAGGGATGATTGTTTTCGATATAATCAGAATTTAGGGATGCGGTCCATGGCGTAAAGACTCTCGTATCTCGTTGGGATGGTAGCGTCCGTCTCCATTCCGATGTAATTGTACTTGTGCGGCACGAAAATACGGACCATATCGTCGAGACAGAAAAACATCAAAACACCGGGCACCACAAAGAGGAACCAAGCCACTCGCATCCACAAGTTCACAATAGGAATTGGAGTCTTATACTGCTGATTCATCTCCTCTTCATAGTTAATATGGTCCGCAGCCATCTTGTACACAAGAGTGTCGTAAGCTCCCTTGCGTCCCAAAACAAAGTGCCGCTCCGATTGGTAGGTGCGCAGAGTCTCCGGCGCAAAGCGGTTGAGGTACCCGTAGTAGGCATAGTTGGAAGCGCATCTCTGAAACCGATTCATCTTCAGATCTACAATATTATTGAATATAAAGTCGTGTGTGAACAGAGAAAGAATATAAACATCAACTAGCGCGAACTAGTATGATTTAGCACGCAGGGGTCAGCAACCTGCGGTACGCCAGCGGCGAAAGGGTGAATATTACTGATAAAATGCAGATATGACTATATGATCATCGCGTCGATGAAGGGGTTGGTTTGTAACGTGCCAGTCGCTTCTGCAACAACTGGAGGCAACGACTATTATCCTTTACTGTCCCTCGAATCACCAGCACTGCCTCGCCTGACTACACCTTCTGAATTATCGAACAAATACCTGCTCTCCCAAAGCCACCGTCGACTTGCACAACGATTCAACATACTTCAGTTACTTATGGTCTTGTCCCAGCTTACGCGGCACCAGGATCTTCACCTACACAATATCGCGGTCGTGCTTGTACTCCACACTCTCGCTCTCGCTTCGACCCTTACGACTAAATTATACCTTCTTTGATTTCTTCTTTTACTTCTCCCTACTACGTGACCTAAATCGCATTATTGCTACTTTGATTAGTCGTCACTTCGACTGCTACGACGATGAGAGTGCTCTTTTTACTTTTTTATTGGGTTTATTCTCTACAAATCTCTCTCAATTGCCTGTCTCTTCTCCCTTTCCACTTTTTCTCGCTCTTACTTTTCACGTTCCTACTTTTATTTTTCATCTTCTTCAGCCTAGATAAGGCCTTCCTCCTCACTGCCCTCCCCATTTTCCTTTGGTTTTAGAGGAGATTGAGTGACGTGAGTTCCATTTGGATCAAAATTATCTTTTTAAGCCTCAAGTTTGGCCTGTTCCTCCTAATGCAATGGCAGAGAGTTCTTGAATTGTTGCGCTAAGTTTTCGTTAATGCATTTTCCACTTTGTAGGATAGGCCCACCATTTTTGAAACATTATATCTGTTCCATGATGAAACAGGTCGCATCGATCTTGTTTTCCCTTGAGCCATTGATTGAAATTATGCATTCCTTATCCTTCTCTTGCTTATCGGAAAGGATCTTAATCATAGCACCGCCTGATCTATCAATGATATCTCGAATCATATAGCCTTCTAAATAAGTATTTTATTACTCTGGCCGATAAGTTTTGTCACATAATTCGCTGGAATTAGCATCTTAAGAGTGTAATCAAAGTTTCGCTTCTATTATGAAAGGAACTAATGGCAAATGTTAATCAACATAACCACCATCGCTTGCACGTCTTATAACTTACCACTCATCAAGCAAACCGATTCCTCTTTCTTCAGGAGTCGATTGTCTTTCTCACTCTCGAATTTTATCGAACATTTCGTCTATTCCTCAATACGCTGAAGCAGCTTTTTCTTCTTTTTCTCCAAAAAAGTTACAACCTGATCGGCAAAGATGAATTTATTTTTGATTTTTGATTTGGTGTAGTCGAGCTGAGTCGGTTCTTTCTCTATCGAGTACGCAATAGAGCTCTTCTCCTCAAGCATCTCATAGATTATGCGACAGGCCTTCGCTATGTCAGAATGGTAGCCTTGAATCTTGGCAGTACGGTAGGTCATGCGGTTAATTGGCTGGTTCACCACGATGGTCGTATGCGACTCCTTCATTATCTTGTTGATCTGATGCCCCTTGGCTCCAATTAGCAAAGAGACCATTCCCTCAGGCACAAAAATAATGACAGAAAAAGCTTCCTTCTTGTTCTTCTTAAAGGCCTGGTACACTTCCGAAAGCATAGCCTTCGCACACTGGTACTTCTTCTCCATTTATACGTCATAAATCTCGTTTAGATAATCATTACTTGGATGTTCCGTCCACAGAGATCAGGAATCGTTAGGTCAGAGTTGAAACCGATGTGCTCCACTCCATTCGTAGATCGCAACGTCGCAAACCATTACTACAACGGCATACCTATCTAGGCCAGAATGTCGTTATCAATGTAAATCTCAAAACCAAATATTTTCCTCTCTTGCAGCTGCGGTTGAGCATTCAGGTAGTTGCTTCGAACTTCACTGTCTTAAAAACTGCATTTAAACACTTTTACCTAAACGGAGAGGCTTGAAATTAGGACGGACGGCGACCCAGCACGTTGCTACGGTCATTCGCGCTTTTGCGGTGGGATAGGTTCGGACTCTCTGCCATCAATTAATTAATTTAAATTATGAATGCCTCAAACTTTATCCAAATAAGACCTCCTCTTCAAACTCCATCCGTCAGCCTTCAATTTTGCCCACCTGAATCGAACGGCAAGGCCGTCATAAACTTCGAGATTGGAATTCTTGGAAGAGACACGAATAGAGCTCTGGTTAGTCAATATATCGGAGAGCTGAGAAAAATAGACTAAAAAGAGCTCAAAAAGACAGTGAACACTAACTTAATAAAGGCGGGTAATGCAGAATCAAAAGTCATTTTTAAAAGAGTTTAATATGATAATAACACTTACAGTGTCACAAAATGTCAACTTCCCAAAAGAGTACTTCTTTAATGATAGATAACAAAGACAGGTCATCGCTTTCCATCGATTAAACTATGAAAGCAAACTAATATTTATCATCAACAATGGCAGAAATCAGAGAATATTCTATCGAACACTGCGCTATTCCGTTGATAAAGAGATGAAACGAAAACCTAAAAGTTCGAAAATTGATATTCAATAATTATGTCCAAGATGGTAATAATAACTGACACGATGCTTTATATAGTTTCATTAATATTATAACTTATGATGTCGGCCTACACAGTCATGGATCCCGTCAATAAGTACCGTCACGGTGTTCTTATTGGCAATTTCGTCGAGGACAAGTTTGGCAACGATCTCCACGAAAAAGTACCTGACCCCTAACCCAGGGACCCTCTCCCGACGCTCCCAAAATAACCACCACCCAGCAATTCCACGCTCTCAAAAATTCACTATACCAACCCAACGGATTAATCGCCTCACAAGTCCCAGACAACTCTCAGTTCTACACCACTGGTAGATCCATTCGAGAAGAACCTGTAAGTTTACCCTAATTCAGTACAAACGACCCGAATAGGAAACTTCATATCATATTTTCCATCAGCAAGAAGTCAGCCAAAAACTGCCCTTGCTCGAAAACAATCCCAAAAGATAACAAAGACTGGAAGCTGAAGGAAAAGCATATGATATCACCCGTCAGCAACTCGCCAATAAATTTAATCGATCTGTACATAATAACGATCCTGCCCTATAAAATCTTCAGGAAGAAATACCAGATATCCTAACCGGTGAA
>ERZ724520.1636-NODE-1636-length-11026-cov-7.170723_pt1 | contig 11026 bp, 13 predicted proteins | sample MGYA00376053_ERZ724520 | MGnify/ENA primary metagenome ERZ724520 (study PRJEB28724, sample SAMN07190886) | activated sludge metagenome | isolation source: activated sludge of sewage treatment plant in Hong Hong | place: USA: Christiansburg, Virginia | collected... | reverse complement strand
AATTTTCAAAAACCAACATAAAATCTTTTATAATGAAATTATTAAAATTTGCGTGTGTTTCCATCACGATTTGCTTTTCATTCATCGGAAATGCGCAACAGAAAAACTCAAAAGAAGATGCTTTTGATTATGTAGTAGAACAATTTGCCGACATCCGAGTCTTGCGTTACCAAATTACCGGTTGGGATAACCTAACACTAAAAGAAAAAGAACTCGTTTACTACCTGACACAAGCTGGAAATTGTGGGCGCGATATTATGTGGGATCAACATTATAAGTATAACCTCAAAATCCGAAAAGCGCTCGAAAATATCTACACGACTTACAAAGGTGATAAAACCAAAACCGATTGGAAGAACTTCGAAATTTATCTCAAACGCGTGTGGTTTTCTAACGGAATTCACCATCATTATGCTAGCGATAAAATAAAACCCGCTTTTTCAAAGGAATATTTTAATGGTTTGCTCAAAGCAACAAAGACCAATCTTGATTCCAATATTGTGGATATTCTTTTTAATGATGCTGATGCCAAAAAAGTCAACTTAGATGAATCAAAAGGGTTGTTGGCTGGTTCTGCGATTAATTTTTATGACAAAGGTATTGAAGTAAAAGAAGTCGAAGATTTCTATGCAAAAATGAAAAGTCCAGACGCAACAAAACCCTATTCCTACGGATTGAATTCTAAATTAGTTCGAAATACCAAAGGGCAACTAGAAGAAAGAGTATGGAAAAGTGGCGGAATGTATGGTGCTGCCATCGATAAAATTGTGTTTTGGTTAGAAAAAGCCAAAGGTGTTGCTGAAAATGTAAAACAAGCCGATGCACTAGCGTTATTAATAGATTATTACAAAACTGGAGATTTAAAAACTTGGGACGATTACAACATTGCCTGGCTTCAAGCTACCGAAGGCAACATCGATTATATTAATGGTTTTATTGAAGTATATAACGATCCGTTAGGGTATCGCGGTTCGTATGAAGGTGTCGTCCAAATCAAAGATTTCGACATGTCGGCCAAAATGGAAGTCGTTTCTAAAAATGCCCAATGGTTCGAAGACAATTCGCCTTTGCAACCTGAACATAAAAAGAAAAATGTAGTAGGTGTTTCTTATAAAACGGTAGTGGTTGCTGGCGAATCGGGCGATTCATCACCAAGCACACCTATCGGAGTCAACCTTCCAAATGCCGATTGGATTCGTGCTGAATATGGCTCGAAATCAGTTTCTCTAGGAAATATTATAGAAGCTTACGCAAAATCGGGTGGTGCTGGAAAATTGGTTGAATTTGCCAATGATGCCGAAGAAATTGCTTTGGCTCAAAAATACGGTGAAATAGGAGATAAGCTGCATACGGCTTTGCATGAAGTAGTCGGACATGCATCGGGTCAAATCAATGTTGGAGTTGGAACGCCTAAAGAAACCTTGAAAAGTTATGCTTCAACATTAGAAGAAGGTCGTGCTGATTTGGTTGGTTTATATTATTTATACAATCCGAAATTGCAAGAATTAGGTTTGGTGGATGATTGGAAAAAACTCGGAATGGAATCTTATGACAGTTACATCAGAAATGGTTTGATGACACAATTGGTTCGCTTAGAATTAGGTGCCAATATCGAAGAAGCACACATGAGAAACCGCCAATGGGTAAGCGCTTGGGTTTTTGAAAAAGGGCAAAAAGACAATGTCATCGAGAAATTAACCCGAAACGGAAAAACTTATTTCAACATCACCAATTACGAAAAACTGCATGAATTATTCGGCGCGTTATTGCGTGAAGTGCAACGCATCAAATCGGAAGGCGACTTTAATGCTGGGAAAAATCTGGTAGAGAATTATGGCGTTAAAGTCGATCAGAAAATACACGCTGAAGTACTTGAAAGAAACAAACAATTTACCAATGCACCCTACAACGGTTTTGTAAATCCAGTTTTGGTTCCACAAACAGATGCCAAAGGGAAAATTACTGATGTCATGGTAACACAACCCAAATCATTTGCTGAACAAATGTTGCAATATGCTAAAGATTATAGTTTTCTTCCTTTAGAAAATTAATAGGCGAATAAAAGACAATTTAGTTAGGAATTATTAAAGCCACGAATGCACGAATTTTTAAAACGAATTCGTGCATTCGTGGCTTTATTGTTAAGGAATCTGATTTATTTATCTAACGTTTCATTGTCAATTTAATCACAAAAAGAACCAAGATAAAAACAGCAAAAGCAATCAAAACTTTATAATTCCCTTTATAGAATTTTTGATGCACTTGAATATCTTTCCGATACGAGAAGATCATGACAATAACAAAAGCGATAAAGAAAAGTACAGCAAAAATGAGTTGTCCGGTAGAAAACATGGTGATAATATTTTTGCCAAATTTAAGCATTTGTAACCAAAAGTTATTATTTTGCATGACCAATTAATTCCTAAATAATTATGCAAAAACAACTGCTAGCCGTCAAAGAATTTCATACAGCTTTTGCCATCGGACACAGCGAAATACCTAGAGCCGATTTGGGTGAAATCAAGAATATACTTCGTTTTAATTTGATGAAAGAAGAAAATGAAGAATACCTAGAAGCGGTTAAGAATAATGATTTGGTAGAAATCGCCGATGCTTTAGGTGACATGCTTTATATTTTATGTGGTACCATCATCGAACATGGATTGCAACACAAAATCGAGGAAGTTTTTGATGAAATCCAACGCAGCAATATGAGCAAATTAGGCGAAGACGGAAACCCAATTTATAGAGAAGATGGGAAAGTAATGAAAGGTCCGAATTATTTCAAACCCGATTTTTCGAAAATACTTAGATAAATATCAATTAATAGTTAATAATTAATAATGAACAATCTTTTAACTCAAGAGACTTCATTTTTCAATCAGACTCCACTAATTATTCATTATTAATTAAACCTTCACCGTCCACCCAAAAGTATCTTCCGCTAATTTATATTGAATGTTTGTCAATTTATCTTTCAATTCCAAAGCAACAGAATGATCTTGTTTCGGTAATTCGTAGTAAACATCATCATAAGAAAACCCTGCAATCGGATTCACAACTGCGGCTGTTCCGGCGCCAAAAACTTCTTTCAAACTGCCATTTTTAGCAGCCTCGACCAATTCGGAAACCAAAACAGAACGTTCTTCTACTTGAATACCATCGCGTTTGGCGATATCAATCAAACTTTTTCTAGTAACACCATCTAAAATTCTTTCGCTAGTAGGTGTTGTATATAAGGTGTCGTTGATTCTAAAGAAAACATTCATCGTACCAGCTTCTTCCAATTTGGTATGCGTCGCATCATCTGTCCAAATGATTTGTTGGAAACCTTTTTCATTCGCGAGTTTCGTTGGATAAAATTGCGCGGAGTAATTTCCGGCAGCTTTTGCAGCTCCGATTCCACCATTGGCAGCACGGCTGTAATGGTCTGCTATCAAAACTTTTACTTCACCAGAATAATAAGATTTTGCAGGTGAAAGAATAATCATAAAGCGATATTGTGTCGAAGGTGCAGCAATCACACCACTACCAATTGCAATCATAAAAGGGCGAATGTATAAGGTATTTCCTAAGCCTTTTTTTACCCAATTGCGTTCTAAGTCAATCAATTGATGCAAGCCGCTCATGAATATGTCTGATGGAATTTCAGGCATGGCCATACGAACAGCAGATTTGTTCAATCGATTCAAATTCTGATCTGGGCGAAACAACCAAACTTCATCTTGCTCTGTTTTGTAGGCTTTCATTCCTTCAAAAATAGCTTGTCCGTAATGAAATACTTTCGCTGAAGGATCAATTAAAAAAGGTTCGTAAGGTTTGATTTGAGGTTGTTGCCATTTTCCTTCTCTAAAATCACAAACAAACATATGGTCGGTAAAAACACTTCCGAATGAAAGGTTTTCAAAATCAACACTATTAATTTTTGAAGCAGAAACCGTTACGATATCGATTTCGTGAGTAGTATTTGAACTCATTTATGGATTGTTTATGGAATGAAAAGAAAATGTAAGTAACTGGTAATGAACGTTTAAAAATGTGTATTTGATCAAATCAAATTTTCAATTTTAATTCTGGCTAAAATAATAAAATTCACTCGTTTTATTGATTGAAAATCAAATAATTTAAGAATTTTTCTTTTTTCCGAAAAGCAATGCTTAATTTATTGCTGATATGATAATTGGATTCAAAAAAGGCTGTGATTTTTTTCTGTTTGAATAAATAACTGCCTATTTTTGCTTCTCAATAACAAAATTTAAATCAATAAAATGAAAAGAAGTATAGTTTTCCTTAGTTTATTAGCGTTGGGTTGGAGTTGTCAGCAGAAAGCAAAAGTAGCACAGCCTCAAGAAAAATTTGCTTCTTTTGGAGCCAAAATTTCTAAAGACAGTGCCATTTCTAAAGAAGAATTGTTCGCTAAGTATGCTGCTTTAAATGAAGGCGATACGGTCAATGTTAAATTCATTTCTAAAATCAATGAAGTTTGTCAGAAAAAAGGCTGTTGGATGAATGTTGATTTGGTCAATGATGAAAAGGTTTTTGTCAAATTTAAGGATTACGGTTTTTTCATGCCTTTGAATGCTAAAAATGAAGAAGTAATTGTCAACGGGAAAGCATTTCTAAGTGTTGAAAGTGTTGATGAATTAAAGCATTACGCCAAAGATGCCGGTAAATCGCAAGCGGCCATCGATAGTATTCAATCGCCAATAACGACTTATGCTTTCCTTGCCGATGGCGTTTTAATTAAGGAATAATGAAAAAATTATTCACTTTACTTGTTTTAATAGTCATTTCGAGTTGTGCCAAAAAACAAGATAAACCAACAGAAGAAAGTTGTTCATCTGATGCTGAAAAAAGCAAAAGCAGCAAGTTTAAGATGTATGAAATGTCTGAAATGTCAGCATTGATGGAACAAATGTATGTCGACAACCAACGTTTGAAACAACGTATTCTGAAAGGCGATACTATCGGATCATTTCCAAATCATTTCTTGCAAATTCACAAAGCAGTAATGACCGATCCTAACGAAAATGATACTTTCTTTAAAGAACAAGCCGCAAATTTCATCAAAGCACAAGAGCTAATTTATCAAGATCCAAAAAATGCGAAGCAACATTTTAATGATGGGGTGAATGCTTGTATTCAATGTCATGAAGTGAAATGTGGTGGCCCAATTCAAAGAATCAAGAAATTGTATATCCCGTAAAATGCGTAGAGAAATCATTACAACTTCTGATGGCTCAACGACAATTCATTTGCCAGATTGGGATGAAAATTACCATTCTAAACATGGTGCGATTCAGGAAGCCAAGCATGTTTTTATAGCAAACGGACTTTCCTTATTCAAAGATAAATCAATAGCTATCTTAGAAATTGGTTTTGGAACTGGTTTAAACGCTTTCATCACTTTTTTAGAATCGAAGAAGCTTAATATCACCGTTGATTATGTTGGTGTTGAAGCTTATCCGGTAAGTACTGCTGAAATCCTATCGATGAATTACGTTAATGAATTGAATGCAATGACTGAAAATCAGGTTTTTGAGCAAATGCATACCAGCAATTGGGAAGAGAAAACGATTCTTTCTGAAACGTTTTGTCTGACTAAGAGAAAGCAATTCTTTGCTGAAATTGAGGATGTTGCCCAATTTGATTTGATTTATTTTGATGCTTTTGGATATCGCGTGCAACCAGAATTATGGAGCACCGAAATTTTTCAGAAAATGTTTAATGCCTTAAAACCTAATGGTATTTTAGTTACTTATGCAGCACGAGGCGTCGTAAAGAGAAGCATGATAGAAGTAGGCTTTACGGTTGAAAAACTACCTGGACCACCAGGAAAGCGTGAGATGTTTCGGGCAACCAAAAAGGAATAAAACAGATTTGCCAATTAACGTTTTGTTTGTAAAACCGAAATGTTTTTTAATTAAATTTGACTAACAATTTTTATTATAACAACCACCAAAACCCAAAAGCAACTTTATTTTTATGAAAAGAACCATGTTTGCTTACACCAAAAACATACTTGAAAGAGTAAGTTTTGACCCTTCACTTTTTTGTAAGGAATTAGAGAAAGCATTAAAAGTGCTTTTACCTTACGAAATTGAACAACTAACAGAGTGGCTTTTAAATTTCACTAAAGAAAAGCCAGAATTGAGGCAGTGTCTTATTTATGTGAATCGATAAAACTAAAAGGAGCTTAAACGGCTCCTTTTTTTGTGGACTATATCGAAATAGTTGTTAAAACTGTCTTAATTTACGTAAGATAAATCTTTATTTAAAACATTAAAAAGTGCATTTCATCGATTTTTTGGGTATTTAATCGTATTTTTTTACACTTCCGAGACCGAGTGAATGTTTTTTTATTTTACATTTACCAAACGTTCTTATTAAGATAACCCCTAAATCTTACTATTATGCCTAGAATGATCTACGACTACACAAAATCGGTGCTCGAGAGAGTGAGCTTCGATCCGGTTCTTTTTTGTAAAGAATTACGAAAAGCAATTAAAAATTTGTTGCCTTATGAGCTTGAACAATTAAAGAAATGGTTAACCAATTTTACGACAGAAAAGCCAGAACTGCAGCAATATATAAACATGGTCAACTAATATTGAAAAAGGAACCTAAGAGTTCCTTTTTTAATGCCATAATATTTAGTGTAAAAGTTAAGCAGACTAATTCGTAAATTTTCAAATGGTATTTAACTGATTTAAAATTGTCTTAAAAACTGTTTATTTTTTAGTTACTGGACTGATAATTTCCACATTCTGAAAAACGATGGCTCCTTTAATGACACCAGCTATGGTTGCTCTCAAGGCATCGATGATTTGAATTTTAAGTTCTGTTTTTGGAAAAATCAAACTCACTTCTCGCGCTGGTTTGGGTGCTTTAAAATGCTTCAACTTGCTCTTGTCGCTTTCTTTCAAATCTAAAGTGTGTAAATACGGAAGCAACGTAATGCCCAAACCTTCATCAGCCAATTTGATTAATGTTTCAAAACTGCCACTTTCCAGCTGGAAATGATTGATTTCATTTTTACTTACATTTTTACATAAATTCAGAATGCCATCTCGAAAACAATGACCGTCTTGCAACAACAGAATTTCATCCAGATTTAAATCGGATACTTCAATTTCGTCTTTAGCATAATTTTTATGTGACTGCGGAATGTAAGCCATAAACGGTTCGAAATACAACACAACTTCCTTGATTTTTTCTTCCATCAAAGGTGTTGCGGCAATCGCGGCATCCAAATGACCATTTTTTAATTTGGTAATGATTTCATCCGTGTTGAGTTCCTCAATAATCAGTTTTACTTTAGGATATTTCTTAATGAAATTATTCAAAAACATCGGTAGTAAAGTTGGCATGATGGTCGGAATGATTCCGAGTCTAAATTCGCCACCAATAAAACCTTTTTGTTGCTCAACAATATCTTGCATTCTGTCGGCCTCATTGACAATATTTTTGGCTTGATTGACAATCTTATGGCCAATTTCTGTAAGTTGAATTGGCTTCTTACTGCGATCAAAAATGGTGATGTTGAGTTCTTCTTCTACTTTTTGAATTTGCATGCTCAAAGTAGGCTGTGTTACAAAGCATTTTTCGGCGGCTAAAGTGAAATTTTTATGTTCGGCAACGGCCAAAACATATTGAAGTTGGGTAATAGTCATTTTGAATAATCTGATTTGATGCAAATATAAAAACTATCAATTTAAACTATGGCATCAACATCATTTTATCTTTACTTAAAATCAATAATAATGAAAACAAATCTATTCTTTGTTACTTGTTCAAAACATAACTGTCCATTTTTGTTCTTTGTCTTTTGTGGATGTTAATTTTATTTTAAATTTGTAAGATTCACAACCAATTCCAAGTTCCGAACTGTTACATTTGCCAACATGAATTTAGCAGCAAAATTATTTTTGATACTTTTCATTACTTTTCTATCAACACCTACAATTGTTAGCTTGATTGAGAATAGTACCGACACGTCATACTTTTACAGTACTTCAGAAGAAGAACAAGTTCATAAAGTAATCAAAGCAGACATACATTTGGAGCTTGATTACAACTTTCATGTATTTCCAAAGCTAACTTCTAGTTTAATTCTTTCCGAAAATTTATCAAAGCACGACAATATAGCTGCTGCGATATTTATTCCACCGCCAGACCAAGTTTAATACAAATCGCTTTTTTATTTAAAAACAGCATTTTCATTTTTCCAATGAGAAAAAATGCTTTGTATTCAACTTTAGTAAGGTATTATGACAAAAAAAATCAATCTTTTTGCCAACCTTAAATCTGATTTCGCATCGGGTTTAGTGGTTTTTTTGGTGGCGCTTCCGTTGTGTTTGGGTATTGCAATGGCTTCTGGTGCACCTTTGTTTTCTGGAATTATCTCAGGAATCATTGGTGGAATTGTAGTAGGTTATTTGAGTAAATCACAGCTAAGTGTTTCTGGACCAGCGGCGGGTTTAACAGCTATAGTGTTGACAGCCATCACTGATTTGGGTGCGTTCAATATATTCTTGACAGCTGTTTTTATTGCTGGGATATTACAATTATTATTAGGATTTCTCAAAGCGGGAAGTATTTCTAATTATTTTCCAACCAATGTAATTGAAGGCATGTTGGCCGGAATCGGTATCATCATTATTCTCAAACAATTGCCACATGCTTTCGGATACGATAGCGATTTTGAAGGAGATGAATCTTTTCTACAAGCGGACGGTAGCAATACACTTTCTGCATTATATTCTCTTTTAGATTACGTGCAATTGGGTTCGATAATCATCACCATGATTTCATTGATTATCTTAGTTTCATTTGATAAGATACCAGCCTTGAAAAAATTGAAGTTAATTCCAGGAGCATTAATAGCCGTTATTATTGGTGTTGTATTGAATGAACTGTTTATAGCATCCGGAAGTCCGTTAGCGATTGCCAAACAACATTTGGTTTCATTGCCCATACCTACTTCTTTTGAAGAAGCAAAAAACATCATAACCACGCCCGATTTTACTGGATTTACCAACGCAAAAGTTTGGATTGTCGGCGCTACGATTGCGGTTGTTGCTTCTATAGAAACTTTGTTGTGTATCGAAGCAGCAGATCGTATGGATGTTCAAAAACGTTATACAGATACCAATGTTGAACTCAAAGCGCAGGGTGTCGGAAATATGCTGAGCGCATTGTTAGGTGGTTTGCCTATGACTTCTGTTGTAGTGCGAACTTCTGCCAATAACAATGCTGGAGCCAAATCGAAAATGTCAACAATCATCCACGGTTTTTTATTGTTGTTAAGCGTCATTACGATACCCGTTGTTTTAAATAAAATTCCATTGGCAACACTTGCGGCAATTTTACTATTGGTGGGATATAAATTAGCCAAACCAGCAACTTTTATTCATTTTTGGGAAAAAGGAAAATACCAATTTGTACCTTTTATTGCAACATTAATAGCAGTGGTTTTCACCGATTTATTAAAAGGTGTCGCCTTAGGAATCATCATCAGTATTATTTTTGTTTTGAAAGGCAATCTCAAAAGAGCCTACAGTTTCAGAAAAGAAGCTTATGCCGATGGCGATATCATTCATATCGATCTGGCACAAGAAGTTTCATTTTTAAATAAAGCAGCAATCAAAGCTACGTTGAATGATATACCAGAAAACTCTAAAGTTGTGATAAATGCCCAAGATACGGTTTACATTGCTCATGATATTTTAGATTTATTACGCGAATTTAAAGCGACAAGAGCAAAGGACGAAAACATCAAAGTAAAACTGAAAGGTTTCAAAAAAGCTTACCAACTAGAAAATACAGACGAAGCTCTTAATAAAGTAACTTTCGAGCATTATTACGATGCCGCAAAACGCCAAACGGTGAAACGTGAAGTTTTTGTCGAAGAACAAAATAAAGAATAAAACATTAAGATAATTAGCTATTTTTATAACAATAAATAAAGCATTTACCATTGCTTTACATTTTAAACCAATATAACCATGAGTGATTTTTATAAAAAAATATTAGACAACAACAAACTGTGGGTTGAAAAAGCTTTAGCCCAAGATCCAAATTATTTTCAAGATTTAGCCAAAGGTCAAACGCCACCACTTTTATGGATTGGTTGTTCCGACAGTCGCGTGCCAGCAAATGAAATCATCGGCGCCAAACCAGGCGAAGTATTCGTTCACAGAAACATCGCCAATATGGTCGTGCATTCTGATATGAATATGTTAAGTGTACTTGATTATGCTGTGAATGTATTAAAAGTAAAACATGTAATCGTATGCGGACATTATGGTTGCGGTGGAATTAAAGCAGCTATGGGTAATAGCTCAATTGGAATTATTGATAACTGGATTCGACACATTAAAGATGTTTATCGCTTACATAATACATATTTGGATTCGATTGAAAATGAAGACGATCGTTTCAATACATTTGTTGAATTGAATGTGAAAGAGCAAGTTTTTGATTTGGCCAAAACTTCTATAGTACAATCTGCATGGCTTCAGGGACAAGAACTCACGCTTCATGGTTGGGTTTATGGTTTAAATTCCGGCTTCGTTACTGATTTGAAAGTTAACATCAGTTCTGAAAAAGATTTAGATGAAGTTTATCAATTGAAGTTCTAAGCTTAAAGCCATTTTAAAATACTTTAGCCACGAATGCACGAATTATAAAATTAAATTCGTGCATTCCGTGGCTAATTTTTTTATAGAAGGTTAATGAGAATCTATTCTTCCTCAAGATTTTCATTAAAAGAAGAAGGCAACATTTGCGGAATAAACTTAATTAAAATCGGCAACAACAAACTGCCACCCGGAATCAAAAAAATAGTCAATGAAGGTACCGTTTTGCAAATGTCTAACAGTTGTTTTTTGACTTTCTTTTTTTCTTCCTTATCCAAATCGCGTTGCGTAGAATGGGCGAGTAGCACCATCAATTCCTTGCTTTCCGAAATTTCTTTCGACAGTCTTTTCTGATTTCGCTTGATTAAAGTTACTACCAATTGCGT
>ERZ724520.1635-NODE-1635-length-11027-cov-3.845425_pt1 | contig 11027 bp, 8 predicted proteins | sample MGYA00376053_ERZ724520 | MGnify/ENA primary metagenome ERZ724520 (study PRJEB28724, sample SAMN07190886) | activated sludge metagenome | isolation source: activated sludge of sewage treatment plant in Hong Hong | place: USA: Christiansburg, Virginia | collected... | reverse complement strand
TTATGACAAAGTAGATTTCTACCTTGGCCAATCTTTTACAAGAAGTAGTTATCAAAGAGAAGGGTTTTATAAAAATGGCTATTATCCTGACAATTCATTAGGAAAAAGTGAAAAATTGAACTTCGACAACTTTGGTTTCAAAGGAGGAATGACTTATAAATTGACAGGACAACATTATTTGGATTTCAATGGTGTTTATATGTCTAAAGCTCCAAATACAAAAGATGTTTTTCCAAATGCTCGTTTGAGTAACGCCACTACCGAAAACATCAAAAACGAAATGATAAAAAGTATTGATGCTAGTTATATCATCCGAATGCCAAGTTTGAAAGCTCGTTTCACAGCTTATTTTAACGAAACAGAAAACACAACAGATATTGCTTTTTATTATGCCGATAATATTAGCGTAGGAAATGGCGAGTTTGTTTCAGAAGTAATTACAGGTCAAAATAAAAGAAATAAAGGTATCGAAGCTGGTTTAGAATACAGCATTACCTCAACTTTAAAAGCTACCGCTGTAGCCGCTTATGGAGAATACACTTATACCAATAACCCGAATTTAGTAATTCATGCAGACGGAGCCGTTGGCGATGTTTTTAGCGGAACGGCTACTATGGAAGGCTATAAACAAGCCGGAATGCCTCAACAAGCTTATTCTGGAGGACTAGAATATCGTGATCCAAAATTTTGGTGGATTAGTGCCAACGTGAATTATTTGTCTAATAATTATCTAGATGTTGCACCATTATTAAGAACATCACAATTTATCACAAATTCTGACGAAGCTAATTTTCCTTATGACGAAGCTACAGCAGCTAGTTATTTAGCTCAAGAAAAATTCAATTCATTCACACTTGTTAATGTTGTTGGAGGAAAAACCTGGAGAATTAAAGAAAAAACATTAGGGTTGTTTGCCAACGTCAACAACGTATTTGACATTCAATACAAAACAGGCGGATTCGAACAAGCAAGAAATGCTTCGTACAGCGAATTATACAAAGACCACCAAGGGCCAACACGCTCTTTTGGTCCAAAATATTTCTATGGATACGGAAGAACATTTATGGTAAATGTTTATTTAAACTTCTAAAAAATTAATCTTTATGAAAAATATAATTAAAAATAGCTTTATCATTTTAATGTCAATCCTATTGTTTTCTGGTTGCGTAAATGATACTTACGACACACCAAAATTTGGTGATTGCGTAGATCCGGGTTTAACCAAAAACAAAACCATTGCCGATATTTATGCTGTTGCCAAAAATCCTGTGGCAACTCCACCAAGCGTAATTCCGAACACACCAACTTATACCACCGACGATATTATTGAAGCGTATGTAGTTTCAAGTGACGAAGGAGGAAACTTTTATAAAAGCATGTATTTTCAAGCGGTTGATGGGTCTAAAGGATTTAATCTTTCGATTGACGAAGTAAATCTTTATGCCAAAAACTATCAACCGGGTAAAAAAGTGTTTTTAAAAATGAAAGGATTAGCTTATGCAAACCCAACAAGTTATGGAGTAGGATTGATTTTTGGTGCTGCACCAACCGAGCAATATGCTGTTGATAGACTTCCTACTTTAGAATATCCTAAACACCTTATTGCTTCTTGTGATGCAGTAAGCGAAGATGCAATTGTGCGCAAAATTACTTTGGCACAAGTAAGCGATACTTATTTGAACACTTTAGTCGAAATTGACAATGTTCAATTTACTGATGAAGCTGCCGGAGGAACTTATGATTCTAATAGAGAAGATGAATATGACTCCAGTATTTATATTACTGATGGAACAAAGACGCTAACCATCAGAACTAGCCGATTTGCCAATTTTGCTGGACATAAAGTTCCAACTGGAAAAGGAAAAATTAGAGGTGTATTGACTAAATACAATTCTACTTTTCAAATCATTATGAGAACTGAACGTGACGCCAATATGCCAAATCCAAGAGTTGACTACACTCCTGCACTTGTTGGTGCAAATTCTACCGTTTTCCCAGCAACGGTAAACGAAACTTTCGAAAGTTATGTTTCATCGCCTTCACAAACTAATTTTCCAAATTACATCAATGATGCCGCAATTGGTTCAAGATATTGGGAAGTAAAAACTTTTAGCTCAAACAAATACATCCAAATGACTTCGTTTGGTTCAGGTGGAGCAAACAACACTTATTTATTTGTTCCTGTAAATATGACTACGGCAAGTACTTTTTCATTCAGATCCAATATGGGATACTGGAATGGAGCTGTCTTGAAAGTCTATTATGTTCTTGCTACTGATTATACTCCTGGAGGAAAAATAGATGTTACAAAAATGACCAATATTACCTCAAATTTCACTATTCCTACAACCCCTACATCGGGTTATGGAACTACTTTTGTGTCCAGTGGTGTTTATGCCCTTCCAGCTACTGTAACAGGAAATGGTTATTTTGTGTTTGAATATGCAGGAAATGCTAATGCTTTTCCAGCCGTAACCACTACCTTACAATTAGACAATATCACGGTAAATTAATTATTGTTTTAATACTAAATCTAAAAGGCTTCCACAATTACGGAAGCCTTTTTTGTTACTCCACTTTAGGTAAAAATGATTTAAAAACAGTATAAAAAATTACGAAAGCATAACAATAACAAACTCATTTAATCCCTAAATTTACATTCTTAACCATAGATTGCAATGAAAAATATCTTCACCCTACTCCTTTTTGTTTTCAGCTATATGGCTTCGGGACAAGTCTTCATCAACGAACTCGATTCCGATACGCCAAGTACTGATGATAGAGAATTTATAGAGCTAAAATCTACCGTTCCAAATTTTCCGCTTAACGGATATGTTTTGGTTTTTTTCAACGGAAATGCCACTTCATCAACAGCAAATCAAAGTTATTACACCATAGATTTAGACGGATTGACCACTGATGCCAATGGAATAATTCTCATTGGAAATGCACTAATTACTCCAGCTCCTGACAAAATATTATCGGATAATATTATCCAAAATGGTGCCGATGGCGTTGGACTTTATCTAGGAAACCCATCGGATTTTCCAGAATTCACATTGGCAACAACCACGAACCTCATCCATGCGCTGATGTACGACACCAATGATGCCGATGCAACAGCTCTAATGGGTTTATTGGGAGTTACTGCGCAATATAATGAAGGACAAAACGGTCTTCCAACCTCGCAATCCGTTCAAAGAAAAACCGACGGAACTTATGAAACCAAAAATCCAACTCCTGGTGCCAACAACGATGGAAGTGGCATCATCTTCAACGGAATCACAATAACAACCAACATCACCGACAAAAATGAAGGAGACAGTTTCCCAATTACATTCACTACACAAACCAATGTAAGCAGTGATTTAACATTTAATTTTACGTTAAATAATTCTTCCTTTACTACAGCCGATTTTACGGGTAACACCAGTGTTGTTATTGCTTCGGGTTCCAATAGTTTTACAACAAATATTTTGCTTACGGATGATGTTTTGGACGAAGGTGACGAAGTTTTGAAAATTAAATTTGGTACTATTCCTGCCCAATACAAGCGACTCAATGACAATATCGAAATTCGGGTTATCGACAATGATTTTACCGTTGCTCCGTTTGGAACACCTTTAAACCCAACTTACGGAATCGTTTCCAGCACTGCTCCTGCGGGATATTATGCTGCTCTCGAAGGACTTTCGGGAACTGCTTTAAAACAAGCCGTTCAAGATATTATTGCCAATCCAGCCGTAGTTCACGCCCACAATTATGGCGATATTATTGACATTCTAAAAACAGCCGATCAAAATCCCGAAAATAGCAACGAAGTTTGGTTGATGTATGTCGAGCAATCCCGTTCCAAACTAGAATTTCAAGACACAGGAATCAATACCGGGAAATGGAATCGCGAACACATTTATCCACAATCTCGCGGTGGTTTTACCGATGGAACCGAAAGCATTCCTGATGGAATAAATGTTTGGTTGCCTACCAATGCCAATGATATTCTTGCAGGTCACGCCGATGCACATCACCTTCGTGCCGAAGACGGAGCTGAAAACAGTTTGCGCAGCAACAAAGATTATGGGTTAACAGGATACAACGGCCCAAGCGGAACAATGGGTTCTTGGAAAGGCGATGTGGCGCGTTCCGTTTTTTATATGGCAGTTCGATACAATGCGCTAAGTATTGTCAATGGTGATATTGCTGACACAACCGTTGGGCAATTGGGCGATTTGGCTTCGCTGTTAACTTGGAATACTTTAGACCCTTCAGATGATTTCGAAATGAACCGAAATAATTACATTTACACTTGGCAAGTCAACAGGAATCCGTTTATTGATTATCCCGAATTGGCCAATTATATTTGGGGAAACAAAGCGGGTCAAACTTGGCATTTCAACTTATCGACTAATGATTTTGCTAATTTGAAAGTAAACCTTTATCCAAATCCGGCTCAAAAATCGATTACCATTTCAGGTTTGAACGAAAAGGCAACCATCGAAATTTACAATACAATTGGAGCAAAAATATTGGAACAAAAATTCACTGGCGAAACCCAATTGAACATCGATTTTCCGGCCGGAATCTATTTTGCCAAAATCGATTCAGGAGACAAAACCATTGTCAAAAAAATTCTAATTGAATAAAAACATACAAACTAATTGTTTTTTTTATTCATAACTCAAATTTGATTATTATTTTTGAACCACATAGATTTAAAAAAAAATAATTTTAAAGGAATTCATAGTCATTTTATTTACTCATATCTATATAACCTATGTTGAGCAAAGCGACTTTAAACAAACAATAAACTATGATTTCTATGAGGTTCAAAAATAATAATCAAGTTCTAGCAAACCATACTATAGTTTTTTATAAATTGCTAATGCTTATTTTTATTTTTCAATCTGCCAATATTCAAGCCCAAATACCTATGAAAATTCCCCCAAGTTTACAAAAAGGAGATACGATAGCTATTGTCTCTACAGCTCGCAAAAACATTGACGACAACCTGAAACCCGCCATAGATTTATTGCACAGCTGGGGATTAGAAGTCGTAATTGGAAAAACTATTGGATTAGATAACAATCAATTGGCGGGAACTGATGCCGAACGAGCGGCAGATTTTCAGCAACAATTAGACAATCCCAATATCAAAGCCATTTGGTGTGTTCGCGGTGGTTATGGAACGGTTCGAATGATTGATTTATTGGATTTTACAAAATTCAAACAAAGTCCAAAATGGATTGTTGGTTTCAGCGACGTAACCGTAATTCACAGTTACATAAACACTTTAAACATTGCCACGATTCACGGCGCGATGCCAATAACCGTTGGGAAAGCTAGTGTAGAATCGATAGAAAGTTTGCGGAAATCACTTTTTGGCGAAAGCCTGAATTATGAAATTCCTTTTGATGCTGCAAACCGATTGGGCAATACCAAAGGCGAAATCGTGGGCGGAAATTTATCCATTTTGTACAGCTTGATGGGTTCGAATGCACAAATAGATTGCAAAGGAAAAATACTTTTCATCGAAGACTTAGACGAATATTTGTACCACATCGACCGAATGATGATGAGTCTGAAACGTTGCGGTTGCTTTGATGGTTTAAATGGTTTAATCGTCGGCACAATGACCAAAATGAAGGATAATGACATTCCTTGGGGGAAAAATGCCAACCAAATTATCGAAGATGTAACCAAAGGCTATTCGTTTCCAGTACTTTATAATTTTCCAGCGGGACATTTTCGCGACAACCGAGCCTTGATTTTTGGCAAACAAGTCTCTTTAGAAATAAACAAAGGAACTTCTAAAGTAACTTTCGAATAACCCGCTAACTTCAAACTCCCAACTTCCCACTTCTAACCTCTAATTTCTAACTTACACAATGGCCGAACACAACGATTTAGGAAAACTAGGTGAAGAATTGGCTGTTGAATTCCTTCAGAAAGAGGGCTATGAAATTCTAGAAACCAATTGGACTTTTCAGAAAGCCGAAGTTGATATTATTGCCAAAAAAGAAAATATACTTGCCATAGTTGAAGTAAAAACCCGATCGTCACTCGATTTTGGCTTGCCGCAAGACTTTGTAAAACCTAAAAAAATCCAACTTCTGGTAAAAGCCGTAAACGAATATGTTGTCACAAATGATTTAGATATCGAGGTGCGTTTTGACATCATTGCCGTTCACAAAGAAGGCAAAACTTTTGCCATGGAACACCTAATTGATGCTTTTTATCATTTTTAGCAAAATTTATTATTGTTTGATTTGTAACAAAATGTTTTTTTATTTATATTTGCAAACGGTTTAAAAACAACAATCTAAGGAATCCTAGATTTTATATTCAAAATCTTCCGAAACAAAACGGTGATTTCCTTAAAACTAACACAACTAAAAAATGAAAACTGTTTCTTCAATTGTAGAAAATTACATCAAAACAAAACCTTTTTTGTTGAATGCTTTATCACTTGGCATCATCAATTTGACTTCATTGTCCAGAAATATTATGGTCGAATTGGAGTCTGAATTTGGCAAAGAAGTCAAACAAGGTGCAGTTGTAATGGCGCTGAAAAGACTTACCGAAGAATTGGATTTTAGACTAAATCACAAAATCAATAAAGTAATAAAAAATATTGGCGAAATCACAGTTCGTTCTGCACTGACGGATTACACTTTTGCGGCTTCAGATACTGTTTTGAACAAACAAGCCGATTTAATTACCGATATTAATACTTTTTCGGATATTTTTTATACTTCTTCAAGAGGTGTGAACGAAACCAATATCGTGGTAAGCAACACCGTAAACCATTTGGTTGACAAACATTTTGCCAACGAAAAATTGATTCAAAAACTAGAAAACCTGGCTTCGATTACGGTAAAATTGCCTAAAGAAAACATCGTTGTTCCGGGAATCTATTATTTCATTTTCCAACGTTTGGCTTGGGAAGGAATCATCATCAACGAAGTAATTTCGACTTCAAACGAATTTACCATTTTGGTGAGCGAAGATGAAGTGGATGTGGCTTTCAAAGTGATTAAAGATTTGAAAAACTAAGAATTATTCTTTTTCTATAAAAACGACGAGGCCAAGTGCTTCGTTTTTTTTTGCCCAAAACTTAAATGATAGAAAAGAGGTAGAAATTATAATAAGTACTTACTAATCCTTAATTTTACAGTATTAAAATACCACCTCTGCTATGTTAGCTCCTCCTTATCAAAAGTTAAAAGATACGCTGTCAAAATATATCGATCCCAAAAGAATCTTGGACAATCCATTGCAAACTCTGGCGTATGGAACTGATGCAAGTTTTTATAGATTGATTCCCAAAATTGTCATTCTCGCTCATAACGAAGCCGAAGTTGTAGAAATTATCAAACAAGCAAAAGCACTCGATATCGCTTTGACTTTTCGCGCTGCAGGAACAAGTTTATCAGGACAAGCGATTACCGATTCGGTTTTAGTAGTTGCGACACACGGTTGGAAAAATTTTGAACTTTTAGATAACAATCAAAAAATAAAATTAGAACCTGGAATTGTGGGTTCACGTGCCAATACTTTCTTGGCACCACACGGATTAAAAATTGGTCCCGATCCTGCTTCGATTGGTGCAGCGATGATTGGCGGAATAGTTGCCAACAACGCCAGCGGAATGTGTTGCGGAACGGCCCAGAATTCCTACCAAACCATAGCCGACATCCGAATTGTATTGAACGACGGAACCATTTTGGACACCGCAGATTCTGAAAATGTTACGGAATTCAAAAACAATCAAAAGGCTTTAATCCAGGAAATAGAAAGTCTTCGAGATACCATCAAAAACGATGAAACGCTCTATCATTTTATCAAAAATAAATTCAAAATAAAAAACACCACGGGCTACAGCATCAATGCCTTGGTTGATTATCAAGACCCGATCGAAATCATCAAACACCTGATGGTAGGCTCGGAAGGAACTTTGGCTTTTATCTCGAATGTGACTTTCAAAACGGTTATTGACGAAAAGCACAAATCCTGTTCCTTGATAATTTTCAACACGATTCAAGACGCTTGCAACGCTACTATTTTATTAAAATCAGCGCCAGTTGCAGCGGTAGAATTATTGGATAGAGAATCCATCCGCTCGGTAGAATTCGATCCAGAAGCACCGGAATATTTCAAAACATTGCCCGAATCGGCTTGCGCTTTGTTAGTCGAATGTCGTGACAATAATTTGGCGGTTTTACAACAAAAACAGGATGCCATTCGTTTGCAAATTCAATCCATTCCAACCTTCACAGAATATGAATTTACCAGCGACCCCAAACAATATTATTTCAATTGGAAAGCACGAAAAGGGTTGTTGCCAACCGTTGGTGGACTACGGAAAAATGGAACTTCTGTTATTATCGAAGACGTTGCTTTTCCTTTGCCTCAACTCGCCGATGCTTGTTTGGCCCTGAAAGATTTGTTCAAAAAATACGAATACCACGATGCCGTTTTGTTTGGTCACGCCTTGGAAGGCAATTTGCATTTTGTGTTTTCGCAAGATTTTTCAAACCAATCCGAAGTCGATCGATACGAAAAACTGATGGCTGAATTGGCCGATTTAGTCGTGAATCGATTTAATGGTTCTTTGAAAGCCGAACACGGAACAGGTCGAAATATGGCACCTTTTGTCGAAAAAGAATGGGGAGCTGCCGCCTACGAAATTATGAAGCGCATCAAAAATATTTTTGATCCGAATAATAAAATCAATCCCGATGTTTTAATCAATCCCGACCCGAAAGCGCATCTCAAAAATTTAAAACCAATGCCCGAATCCCACGCCATTGTTGACAAATGTATGGAATGTGGATTTTGCGAACCCCATTGCGTTTCCGAAGGTTTGACGTTGTCGCCACGCCAAAGAATCGTGATTGCTAGAGAAATTAGCCGATTGGAAGAATCGAATGACGACCCGCAACGATTGGCTGACATTCGAAAAGATGTAACCTATCAACTAGACGAAACCTGTGCCACAGATGGGCTTTGTGCTTTGGCGTGCCCAGTTTATATCGATACCGGGAAATTTGTAAAAGAATGGCGTGCCAATAAACTCAGTGACGGCAATAAAAAAGTGGCCGCTTACATTGGTTCCCATATGGCTGGAACTACGGAGGTTTTGAGATTTGGATTAAAATCAGTTTCGTTTTTCCATTTCATTCTTGGAACTCGAATTATGAATGCTTTATCCAGTGGATTACATTTTATAAGCTTTGGAAAAGTGCCAAAATGGATTCCCGAAATGCCCAAAGGAGCCAATAAAATTAACACGAAAAATTGACCGCAGATTCGCAGATTTTCAACTTCAATTTTAAAATTAATCAGTGAATCAGCGGTTGGCCTTTTAACAAAATAACAATGAACACAACCTCCGATTTAAAAGTAGTCTATTTCCCTTCCTGCATCAACAGGAGTATGGGCAAAAATAATTTTCAAGCCGAAGACGACCTTCAATTGACTGAACTAACCCATCAATTATTGGTTCGTGCAGGTTTTACAATAATTTATCCCGAAGCCTTGGACACGCATTGTTGCGGAATGCCTTTTTCAAGTAAAGGTTTCGCCGAAGCCAATCACGCCCAATCTGAAGCATTGGAAACTGGCCTTTTAAAAGCTTCGGAAAACGGAAAATACCCTGTATTATATGATATGAGTCCGTGTTTTTACCATTCGAAAGAAGAGTTTTCGAAAGCCTTACAAATTTTCGATCCCATCGAATTTATGTTGGATTACGTAATGCCACATTTGACCGTGAAAAACAAAAAAGATACCGTGGCGGTTTTCCCGGTTTGTTCCGTTAAAAAAATTGGAAAAATGGACCAGTTTTTGGCTTTATCCCAACTTTGCGCCAATGAAGTGACGATGATTGACAGCAATTGTTGTGGTTTTGCCGGAGATAGAGGCTTCTTGATTCCGGAACTTAACGAACACGGTTTACGTGAACTGAAAGCACAAATTCCAGCCAGTTGCAACGAAGGTTATTCCACCAGCCGAACCTGCGAAATAGGTTTAGAAAGAACAAGCGGTATTGATTTTAAATCAATTTTTTATTTGATTGAAGAAGTGACGAGGTGAAAAATTCCAATACAATTTCATTAAACTTTCTTTAGCCCCAATGGTAATATTATTATTCGATAATATGCCTATATTTAAATACAAATGCCCTCCGATTGAGAGGGCATTTTTTGGATTATAAATTTAATAAAATTAAAGAATTGAGCTCTTAAAAACCTACAAAGCATTCAAAAGAGAAATAATATCGTCTCCATAATTAGCTGTTTTATTTTCTCCAAACCCTTTTACAGTTTTAAAATCCTCAAGAGTTTGTGGCTTTTTGATAGCGATGGAAACCAACTCGGAATTATGACAAATCATATAGTGAGGCAATAACAATTGCTGTGCTTTATCACTTCGCCATTTTTTTAAAGCAAAATAGATTTTCCTTTCGTCAAATGTTAATTCTGTGTCATTAACTGGAGATTTACTTTCTTTTTTGGGTTCAAAAAAAACAACGGCTGACCAAAAATCTACATTTGTTGTAGTGACAAAATTAGTAGAAGTGAGTTTGATATTGACAGAGTCTAGAAACTCATTCATCCTCTTTTGATCTTCTTGACAATGCTCTTTATCGAGGCGAATATTAAAAATTTTAATGTTCATAATAATAGCGTTTGATAGTTAAACTACTTGCCCAAAAGCAACACTTCATTCACAACGACTTCCGTAATATATCTTTTTTCTCCGTTTTTATCGTCATAACTTCTGTGTGTTAACTTACCTTCAACAGCTATTTGAAGTCCTTTGGTTACGTATTTTTCGATGATGTCGGCCGTTGCTCCCCAAGCGGCCACTCTGTGCCATTCGGTTGTTTCAACTTTTTCTCCTTTGTCATTTTTATAACTGTCGTTTGTGGCGATGGTTAAATTGGCAACTTTTTTTCCTCCATCAAGATTTTTAATTTCTGGTTCTTGTCCTACGTGACCGATTAACTGTACTGTGTTTTTCAT
>ERZ724520.1633-NODE-1633-length-11030-cov-5.140046_pt1 | contig 11030 bp, 10 predicted proteins | sample MGYA00376053_ERZ724520 | MGnify/ENA primary metagenome ERZ724520 (study PRJEB28724, sample SAMN07190886) | activated sludge metagenome | isolation source: activated sludge of sewage treatment plant in Hong Hong | place: USA: Christiansburg, Virginia | collected... | reverse complement strand
AAAAAAAAAACAAGGCTAACTTTTAAGCAAGCAATGAACATATTTTGTCATTAGATGCAGATGAAGCATTAGATGAAACATTAGTTAAATCAATCCTTTCAGTTAAAAATAATTTTGAATTTGATGGGTACTATATGAATCGATTAACCAATTATTGTGGTAATTGGGTAAAACATTGCAACTGGTATCCTGATAAAAAACTAAGGCTTTGGGATAGTTCAAAAGGGCATTGGACAGGCATAAATCCTCATGACAAATACGAATTATTTGAAGGAGATAAAAATGCAAGTCATTTAAAAGGTGATATATTACATTATAGCATCAATTCCATTGAAGACCACTATAAACAAGTGGAATTTTTCACAACAATTGCTTCAAAAGCCTATTTTGCAAAAGGTAAAAAAGCACCATTTTATAAATTAATTGTAAATCCAATAGCCAAATTTATTGACCACTACTTATTACATTTAGGCTTTTTAGACGGAAAAACAGGCTATTTAGTTTCTAGAATATCGGCCTATGCAACGTATTTAAAATATAAAAAACTTAGAGCTTTATATAAACAATAAATTTACTTGTATCCTACCATAAATACTGCACAACCGCTGTATGAACCAGTTTCTGCTGGTGGAATTATGTAATCTACATACACATGGCGCATTTTAGAAATTTCCCATTGAAATTCTTTTCTATCAATACCGCCATCCTTAGATGAAAACAATAACTTACGGCTCTTTGAATCTTTGTCTTTGTTGTAAATTTGAACTTCAACAGATTTCGGCAAAGCCTCTAAAACAAATGCAAACTTATATTTTTCTCCAATAAATAATGGCACCTCAACCTCTTTAACAGATTCTTTATTTTTATACGTAATTCTCGTTAATTCTGCACTATCGTATTTATAAGGCTCAATAGCCTCTTTTGCTTTTTCCTTTAGTTTCTTGGCATCACATAGCATATCTCCAACCTGAAAAGCCGAAATTGCAAGCGTTAATGTAATTCCTAATATACTTAATATAACTTTTTTCATACTTTAATATTTTAATTAACCATTTCTGTTCTTAAATCCTTAACCAACTTAGTAATAGATTCAACTTCTGAATCAGTAAAATTCATAGTTGAAAAATCTAACTCTTCTTCTTTATCAAGGGTTGATTTAACAGCAGGGATTGCATTAAATTTTTCATTAATTGATTTAATAGATTTTAATAAACCATCTATTTCAGGTTCTTTAGTTTTATTAGCTTCTAAAGCGCTAATTAATGTTGGTGCAAATAAAATTTGCTCAAACATTCCCATTAAAACTTTTTTGTTTTTTTGTTTTAAATATGATTCGTTGGCAAGATTTAAACTTTCTACCCAAGCACCTGCAAAAGCAATTACAGTAATATGTTTTTGCTTATTATGCTCAAATAATTCATCTGTTTTTAATTGCACATTTGAAACAATTTTTACTAAAGTATCTTCATTTGTAAGATTTTTATCAAAACGTTCAGCCAAATTATCACTTTCAAAAGCTTGATTTAATCCCAAATATGAGCCCATTTCTTTCAACGCTTTTAAATACTGCTTAGATTCTTGATACTTTTTATTAAAAACACAATTTGCTAAATCCGAACTATAAATACCAAAATTTACCGCTCTTTTATAATTACTTGTATTATATTTTGGAGCATTTTCTGTTTTATTTAAAAAATCAACATTATAAGTTGCTCCTGATTTCTTTGCTACATAAGCAATTTGAAGAGCAGAAGGTAAATTATATGAAACATCTGACTCTTCTTCAATTGCAGCTAAGCTATCAGTAGGAACGTTTAAAGAATCAGTTAATTCATCTGTGGTGTTTTTTTCTTCGGTTTGATTTGTACAACTAATTAAAGTTGTAATTGCTAATGCGCAAATTAAGTGCGATTTTTTAAGTGTCATAACTATAGAATATTTAACAAAAGTAATAATTTTTATTTAAGTAAGGCTTCTGTTGCCGTTATTATACATTTATCGTTTTTATTAATAATAGGATAATAGGCATCCTTATCAAAAAGGTCTCTTCCAATAAATGCCTTTAAATAAGGACTTAACAAAGGGTTTACTATTTCCTTTTTAAAGTTCCCAAGTTTTAGATTTTGTTTTTCGCAATAAGCATAAAATTCATTCAAAATTGGAGTCGTAATCTCAAATGTGTTAATATAATTTTGGGCAGTTCCATATTTTTTTAAAGCCGCTCTGTTATTATCTGCATATTCAAAAGCAAATGTATTTATTGCACCAGAATAAAATATTTTATTTAAAACTGAATTTGTTTTATTAGTATCTATTGGAACAAAAATATCTGGCATAATTCCACCACCACCATAAACTACTTTTCCTTCGGGGGTTTTATATTGTTTTGATTTATCAAGTTTTATACTGTCTTTATTAAACAATTCCCCATGCTGATACCTATCATATTCTTCATTATAATAATCCGATTTATCATCTGAATAAGGTTTTTGAATACAACGCCCTGTAGGAGTATAATACCTTGCAATGGTTAATCTAACAGCCGAGCCATCTGGTAATTGTAATTGATCTTGCACTAAACCTTTTCCAAAACTTCTTCTTCCAATAATTAGTCCTCTATCATTATCTTGAATGGCACCAGCTACAATTTCACTAGCACTAGCGCTTCCTTCATCAATTAAAATTGCCAAATCATTTTTTTCAAAGCTTCCACGTTCGGTTGCTTTATATACTTTTTTGGGATTTGATTTTCCTTGAGTATATACAATTTGTAAACCATTAGATAAAAACTCATCTGAGATATCTACAGCCGCATTTAAGTATCCACCAGGGTTTCCACGTAAATCCAATACCAATTTTTTCATGCCTTGTTTGCTCAATTGGTTAAAGGCTTTTAAATACTCATCGTATGTTGTAGCTGCAAACTTGCTAATTTTTATATATCCAACATTTGCATTAATCATATAACTAGCATCCAAACTATAAATTGGAATAGCATCTCTAATTATTTTAAAATTTAAAGGACTTGTAATTCCATTTCTTAAAACAGTAACATTTACAGTTGTTCCACTTTTACCTCTTAATGTATTAAAAACCTCTTTATTAGTAATTTTTGGGCCAGTCATGGCTTTACCTTCCACCTTTATTAATTTATCACCTGCCTTAATACCAATTTTTTCAGAAGGCCCTCCTTCAATTGGATTAATAACTCTTATGGTATCTTTAATAATATTAAACTCCACTCCAATACCATCAAAATTTCCTTCTAAGCTCTCGTTTGCTACTTCAAAATCTGATGCAGGAATATAACTCGAATGAGGATCGAGGCTTTCTAACATGGAGGTAACTGTTTTTTCAACTAATACTGATTTATTAATGGTATCAACATACTGGTATTCTATATAATCCAATAAGCTATTAATTTTTTGGTTGCCAGATGCTTGTTGCTGTTGACCACTTTTTACATTACCCGAAAACTTAATAGTTAAAAAATATCCTAACCAAATTCCTATAATTAATACCAGAGACAATATTATTGGTAAAAAAACGTTACTCTTAGAAGTAGGTTTTGTTTGTTCAAAATCCATAAAATAATTTATATTTGTATACAAATGTATTGCTTTAACCCATATTGTTTAACAAAGTATCCAAAAATTATCATTTTTTGTTTTTTGCTTGTTTTTACACTTTTGAGTTCATGTAAAAAAAAGAATACCATCCAAGACAATATTGCCTATCAAACTGTAAATGTTACAATTTACCCAAACGATCCACTTAATTTTAAATTACAAGTAGTAGGTGGTTGGATTTATTATAATGCGGGCGTAAATGGATTAATTATATACCGCAAAACAAATGTAGGTGCTAATGATTTTGTAGCATTAGAAAGAACTTCTACTTATTATCCAGACGATGCAAATGCAAAAGTTAAAGTACAATCAAACAACTTTACATTAAAAGATACCATTAGTAATAGCGAATGGCAAATAATTGATGGAGCTGTAACAAAAGGCCCAGCAACTTTACCATTAAGGCAATACTATACAAACTATGATAGTGGCACCGGAGCTTTAACTATTAGGAATTAAAATTGCCCTATTATTAAATCTTAGCTAATACATTTTTATTAAAATAAGCCAATTTACACAACAACTATAATAGGGCGCAATTCATAAAAAAATTGCAGTAAACCTCGAAATTTTTTGTTTTTAACAGTATTTTAGACATTTAGCTCACAAAATAAATTACTGTTGAAGCAGTATTGTTTAGTTTTCTACAACAATTTTTTGAGTTGATTTTTCATATTTAGTTTCTATAGTAACGAAATAAGTACCTACCGAAGCTATTTTATCAATAAATTTACTGAAGGTGTTTTCTCCAACATGAGTGCTATTTAAAACTGTTTTTTCAATTAAATTTCCTTTTGAATCTAAAATAGAAATGGTTGTTGTTATTGCTTCTTTAAGATTGAATTTCACTTTAAAATCGCCACTATTCGGGTTAGGATAAACTTGCATTTGAAATGTACCAACACTTTGTTTATTTAATTCGTGCAAACCAACAACAGCATTTTTTATAATATATACTTTAAATATTTGACTGCTGGCAACACTTTCAGCACCAGTATTTATAAAAAATACATTTGCTCCAGTGCTACTAATGCCACCATATATATAACCTACAAGTGTTGTATCATCAGTAAAATCATCAAACTTAAATACTTCATTATTATAATGTGGCAATGTTTTTATTGGAATAAATTCTGAACCAGCTCCTAATAAAGAAGGCATTTCAATGGGGAGTTTATATTCACTCATTACACCACTTGAGTTTCTTGTAACCCTTGCAATAGTTTTTACAAAAGGTACATTATTGTCTTGAACTAAAACACCAATACTATCATAATACTGAGCAATGCCTCCAAAAAATAGTGAGTGCATTTCATTACTACTGCTACTATAAATTGGTATATGAGCACAGTGATAATGATTATAATATTGGGAAAAAGTTGGGTTAACATAAAACGATGTGCTATCAATTGTTACTGAATTCAAAAATGGCAGATCAACACTTGTTTGAAAAACTCCCGAAAATGCTGTTAAAGCCTCTGCACCAGTTGGCAATATTTGTGGTAATACGTTATAATCTCTACGGTGCAAGTTTGTAGCATCTATGTGCGATGGTAAATGACTTACTGTAAGTGTAACACCATCATCGCTAATTTTAAATTTTCTTACAGCGTTTGTGTAAATTTGAACATATCCCGGACCGCTAGTAGGCCCCATAGGATTATATCTTCCCATAAACTTATTACCTCCAGTTAAATAAAAAGTATTATTTATTTTTTTTAAACTACCACCAGTTACAGCAAACATAGTGTCTGTAATTTGTCGGAAGTACGAAGTAATTGCAGTACTTGCAATTATTGCATTAATAACACCCGAAACTTTAACAGCACTTAAATATGGGTATGTAATATGATCGGCAGAGGTTGCACTGTAACCATAGCCTCCCGCTAAATATAAATAATCTCCTTGCTGATGAAACTCCATGTTTGTGGAACTTAATTGTTCCTGCATACTTGTTGGTAAGGACGAAAGTGGAGCAGTCCATTTTTGCTGAGCTATAGGATCAACCACAATTAATTGATTATTGTGCCCTGCAATATCAAATGCAGCAAATGGTTGTCGGCGATGTAAACCATCTAACCTACCTCCAATAATTAACCATTTACCATTGTGTTGCCCAAATGCGTATGCCTGCAAACCACCCAATCCACTTATATTCAAGGGTTCAATTAAAACTTGAAATGGTGCTGTTTGAGCAAAAACATTACTAAATAGCGTTATTACTATTATTACTGCCTGAATTAACTTTTTCATAACTTTTTTTTATAAAGATAAGTACATTCAATCTGGAATTATGTAATAAAGGTTACACAGGCTATCGTTTTTACTCACATAAATTGAGAAAACAAGCAATCCTCCATTCATCTTCAAACTTATATTTAAAAACCAAAATTTTAATTAATAAACATTAATCAATTTTACTAATAACTCTATTAAGTTAATTTTTTTTGAATCAATAACTTTGCGTTATCAGAGATAGCAAATTTCTTGTTTATTACAGAAACCGATTTACTATCGAATGATTCTATTTTGTTTGTATTTACTATAACTGAACGATTTACTCTTATAAAGTCATTTTGTGGTAATTGCTCTTCAAAGTATTTCAAGTTTTTTGTAATAACGCACTCTGGTTTATTTTCAAAAAAAATAGTTGAATAATTATCCGAGGCTTCTATATAAATAATTTCATGAAAAAACAATTTAATCCATGCCCCTTTATCTTTTACAAATAAATAGTTGCTAATTACTGAATTAATTACATTTAAGGAGTTATGCCTTTCTATAGCTAAATCAATCGCAATATCTACATCAATGTTTTTAAATGGTTTAGTTAAAAAACCATATGGCTTAACTGCTTTTACTAGCTCGAGTGTTTTAGAATCAAAATTTGATGAGATAAAAACAAAAGGAAGTTGGTAATTTTCATTAATATGTTGTGCCAAATCTAAACCAGTTAGAGTTCCGTTTACTTTAATATCAAGTAATACCAAATCTACACCTTTTGTTAAAGATGTTTTAGCATCTTTAACATTATCGCATAAAAACACTAAATCATATCCTTTATCGCTTATTACTGCTGATAAATGATCGGCTATAAGCACTTCATCTTCTAGTATTCCTATTCGCATGTTGTTATAATTTAAAACTTAATATATATCCCAAGCCTTGCTCATGGGTTGTTATAAGTTTGGCGTGCAACTGTTTACTTAGTGAGGATATTACTTTAAGTCCTAATGATTTTTTAGAGAGTTCCTCCATATTACCATCAAAGCCTTTTCCGTTATCAATAATGGATAATAAAATTTCATTGTCTTTATTTTTTAATACAACCTTAAGCGCCGGGTCTTTTACATCACTAAATGCATGTTTAATTGCGTTTGTTACAATTTCATTTGTTATTAAGCCAATTATTATGCATTTATCTACATTTATTTCTACATACTCTAAATCATAATAAATACTACAATTTTGCGATAGCGTTTTACTAATATCCTCACATAACTCCTTTAAATAATTATTTAATGAAATTGTCATGACATTGCTTTGCTTATACAATTTACTATGCAATGTAGCAATGGTAGTAACTCTTTGCTGGCTATCAAGTAAGGCCTGTTTAGTTTGCTCATTAGAATTGCTCCTAATTTGCAATTCAAATAAACTACCCAACAGCTGTAAATTATTCTTTACTCTATGATGCACTTCGTGCATTAAAAATTCTTTTTCTTTAACTAATTGTTCGAGAGCAAAATTATAGTGTCTTAACTTTCGGTATAGAAATATTAATATCGAAATAACAAGTGCAGCAGCAATCAATATGATCATAAAAAATTGCTTTTGCTTATTTTTTTGCTCAATCTCTATCTGGTTTTCTAAAATTTTTTTATCTTTTAAATTGCTTTGATATTTTTCTTGCAATGAAACTATTTGTTCATGTTTTTCAATTGAATTTAATGAGTCATTTAATACTGAGTGTTTCTTAAAATAATTTAATGCATTTTTATAATCACCCAATAATTGATAACAATCAGAAATACCTTGATAACAATAGTCTATTAAAAAATCGGATTTATTACGTTGCGCAATATTTAACGCTTCAAAATTGGCGTCTAATGCCTTGCTATACTCTTTTGTTTCAACAAAAACATCAGCTTTATTTAAAATTGTTCTGCACTCCCCATCATAATCACCAAATACTCTATAAATAAAAAGAGCCTTGTCGAAATATAAAATTGCATCATTTGTCTTTAGAAGAGATAATAAACTACGTCCCATATTCAAATAATTATCAGCCATTCCAACTGAGTCGCTCTCACTTATAAATGTGGGCAATGCTTTTTGATAAAAATATAATGCACTATCATGTTGCTGTAATTCGGCCTTTAAATAACCATAATTTGTATATGTACGTGCTAATTGCATCCCATCGTTTCGTATCAATCCATTTTTAATTGCTTGTAAAAAATAATATTCCGCTTCTTTATATTTACCCGCCTCTAAAAATGTTGTCCCTAAATTATTTGCAATAAATGCCGAACGGTTAATGTTATTTAAGGAGTCTGATTCAGATAAGGCTTCAATAAACACAGAAACTGATGATTTAAAATCGCCTTGGATTTTATAACTGTATCCTAAAATAGATTTAAACTGCAGTTTTAAATCTGTATGATTTATTTTTTTACTTTGTGAAATACCATAATTTGCAAGCACAATTGCATCCTCACAATTAGAAACCATAAGGGCTTGTGTGATAGTACTTATCTTTTTTAATCGAACACTATCGGGTTTAATTGAGGAAGTTGATTGTATTATGGAATCTGTAAGTCGATTTTGACTCAGAACCCAAATGGGAAATAATAAAATGAAATATGTAACAATTATTTTTTTCGCCAACATTAATCAAAAATAATTAATACAAATTAAATAAAGGCACTTCACCCAAAAAAAATACCCCTTCACCCAAACTGTTTCTTAAAAAGTAATACTTCATTTAATTTCGACATTAAATAATTAAACCCCTTTTAATATGAAAACTATTTTCCCCTTTATCCTATTATTACTATCGATTGCCTTTAAAAGTAATGCGCAAACTAAAATTCCTCCACCAAGCTATGCCGATGCATTAAAAAATTTAAAAGCAAGTACTTCTGTTTGGAATGAATTAAAAACTAATTATGGTGTTGCTTCACAAGCTGAGGTGAAAATTATTGAAAATCCAGATAAATCTTATGGTTTTAGTTACAGTAGCTATGCCCTACCCTATAATTACAAATTTCCACCTGATTTAATAATGCCAAGTTTTACAATTATCACAAAAAAACAGGCAGATGGAAGCTATTTTGAAATTCCTGTTTCTGTAGTATACAGACGTAGCACTTACGAAACTAGAAATGATTTAGGAGGAGGTAACTACATTAGCTATACAAATACATACAGTTACTATTGGTGTGAGATTGGCGCTCCAACAGCTGTTGGAAAAAAAATGCTTTCTTTAGATGACAGAGCAAACTTGTTTTTTGCAGCAGTAGAAAAATACTATAACATTGAAAAAGACCCAAATTACAATGAGTACGCAAAATGTATTGTAGGCACATCATTAATGGATGTTGTGCAGTTTAAAAATTTTTCGGAATATTCAGAAGAACAATTTAGAGTTTCAACTTTAAACGCTTTTGAAGAAAAATGGCAATTTAATTGCAACGCCATTATTGCTGAATTTAACAAGGATAAAAGTGAAATTATTAAATTAAGAGAATGGGAAGTTGAAATTGCAGCAAATGCAAAATTAGAAAATGGTAAATGGCAAATAATAGGCAATAGTGCTAATAGTCGCCCATTTTATTTTACTCCAAAAGATATTGTGAAGGATATTCACATATCGGGTGATTACGAAAATAAGCCCTATGATACATTATATGCTACATTAGAAAACATTTCAATAAACCAACTAAGCAAAAAAACTACCGTTATACAAACCCCTATAGCTAGTGAAAAAGCAATATATACACAGGTTTTAAATCCGTTAAAAAACATATTAACATCAAAATCTTCTAATGAAACCGAATTAATTAATAAACTTATACCACTTTTTAAAGAAGATAAAGCTACAGAATATGCAACAGCTCTTGCTAAACAAATAGTGAATTGGAATAAAGAAACTGCAACAGTTAACGAAATTAAAATTTCATTGAGAAGAGGGGCAGATGATGTTGAAAACAAAGCAGCTAATAGAGCAGAACAATTTGTGAACAAGCCCCTTTATCTGAGAATGTTTTTTGAACTGGCACATACTCCTACCAAGAAAAAACAAGAAAACTTAAATGGCAAGCGCTTTATTTTAGTGAATGAAGACCTAGCTCCTGAAGGTTATTTAGGCGACTATATAAAAATCGGATTTAATAGCGAAAAGGGGAAATGGTTTATATACGGTAACTTCAATGAATATAAATAATAGAGTGCGATGAGTTTCTTAAAAAAAATATTTCATTTTAAAGATTCAAAAAACATTACAAACTCTAATGATAGTGTATCGGTACAAACAAATTATAATTCGAACCTAAAAAAAATGACCGATATCGATATAATTACAGATGCAGTGTTGGCAGCTGAAAAAATTTATTTAAACAGAGGCTTTGATGTACTTCAAATTCAAGATACTGCAGATGAGTTACCTCAATTACAATTAGTGAAGAATAATAAAAAAACATTGGTATATATAGGATATACTCGACAGCAGCAACACATTGATATGATCTTTACTAAAGATAGAATTAATAGTTTTATTATGCATGCAAAAGAAAACAGTTGCGATTGTCTCATTACAGTAATAACAATTAATGATCCTAAGGAACTTAAAGAAATGTATTTTGGAGAGACCTATAGTTATCAAATTGAAGATTTATTCTTTCCAACATTACATTAAAATAAAAATCACATTTAACAAATAATTTCAAACTTTAGTTTTATACCCTAATTAACTTAAATATTAAACAAATAATAAAACAAACAAAATGAGTTTTTTCAAACGACTATTCAATACAAAGGAAAATACAGATAGCACTTTGGAGTTCACAAAGTTTACTTCAAACAATTTTAAATCTACAGACCTCAAATCGGAAGATAACCCAGATGATTCTTATGATGATAATAAGAAAATAGATTATACAGCAAAAGAAGGTTATTTGGTTTATAAGCGCTGTGTTGGACTTGCAACTTATTACTTTTATGAAAAAGGTTTTGGAGTTATTGAAATAGATGAAGATTATACAAATTATCCACAATTGAAATTAAAAAAACCTGGACAGAAAGACATATTCATTTATATTGAATATACTTGGGCCAATCAAACGTTTGAAGAGTTATTTAATAAGGAATCAATTGAAGAACAAAGGAAAATGGATATTG
>ERZ724520.1630-NODE-1630-length-11039-cov-4.713128_pt1 | contig 11039 bp, 5 predicted proteins | sample MGYA00376053_ERZ724520 | MGnify/ENA primary metagenome ERZ724520 (study PRJEB28724, sample SAMN07190886) | activated sludge metagenome | isolation source: activated sludge of sewage treatment plant in Hong Hong | place: USA: Christiansburg, Virginia | collected... | reverse complement strand
AAAACTATCAATGTCATACAAGGTAAAGCAGGCGTACATAAGTCACGCCTTGCTGAAACCATTTGCGCATCATTACTTAAGAAGCCCGATTGCCATAAAGATTTATTAGGATTTAAAACTAATTTACTCACACGTTACGCCATTTGCTATGTAGATACAGAAAGAAATTTATCTGAGCAACTTCCTTATTCATTACAACAAATTCAACTAAAAGCAGGATATGAAATTAACGAAGAGCCTTACGGCTTCGATTACATTTCATTATTAGAATTTGTTAGAGAAGAACGGTTTGATATGTTGAATTTGTACCTGGAGCATGCTCGTAAAAAGTTCCCCATTCACATATTTATTATTTTAGATGTGATTACGGATTGTGTCTTTAATTTCAATGATACCAAGGATAGTATGAAATTGATTGACATGATGAATCAAACAATCAACCGTTATGATGTAACATTTTTATGTTTAATTCATGAGAACCCGGGAAGTGCGGATAAAGCCAGAGGCCATTTAGGTACAGAAATATTAAACAAAGCAAGTACTGTTATTCAAATTGGTTTTGAAAAAGATGCACAAAACCATAATACTGATTTATTAAAAGTAGCTTATTTAAAATGCCGTAGTTCAAAAAAACATGAGCCGTTTTATGTTCAATATTCCGATGCCGAAAAAGGTTTAGTTATGTCTGATTCAACCACAACTAAAACTATTTTAGATAAGAAAAATCATAAAGCTGCGCTTTCTGAAACCTTAGACTTACTAGCCCAAATTTTAGTCTCAGAAATGTCAAGAAAGGATTTAATAGAACTTTTAACCGATGAATTAGATTGCAGTAAGCGAACGATTGTAAGTCGCTTAAAACAAATTACAGATACTGCCATTGTCATCGAGCAAAATGAGGTAAACCACACGCTTTGCACTCGTGCTATAAACAAAGAAATCGTTTATTACTTAAATCCTTTAAAATCAAATGGTTAAATCAAAAACAACCACGAGTGCAAAGTGCAAACCCATATATAAGGGTCTGCACTCTGCATTCTCATTTTTTAGTAATTACTCTTCTTTCGACTTATTACCTGTTTGGCTCAATTTTTCATCCAATGGTTGCAAAATTTTGAAAGTCTATCAGTAAATTTTCTCTTTCGTCATCCCGAGCACAACTGTAAATCTTTTTTATCGTTTGCCCATCTAATATCTTATTCTCAAAATCTTTATAACTTGTTATTATTGTTGATGCTCTGTTTTAACATAGTACATGTAATTTGCTATTTTTACCTAGATAAACTAATGCAAAATAGGCTAAAATGAGGTCTTTTTATCATTGTAAGTTTATAACTAAAGTAATTAAACAAATAATATGGATATAGTACCTGGAAAACAAAATATTGACTCATTATTTTCTAATATTTCCTATTACATTGATTTTTATCAACGAGAATACAAGTGGAATAAAGAACCAGTTGAGAGGCTTTTGGATGACATTTTTTATAAGTTTAATATTGAATATGCAAATAAAGAAAAACTTGCCCTTACACCTTCTCAAGAAGTTATAACAGCATATTTTCCTTGGTATTACCTCAATACTTATATTACAAATATTATTGATGGAAAAGTATATGTAGTTGACGGTCAACAAAGATTAACAACACTTACTTTAATTTCAATAAAGCTCTACCAACTCTGTAAGGTTTTTAAATCTGATTATGAGCCTTGGATGGAAAGAAAAATTGTTGGATATGCAGGTCCTCAGAAAACATTTTGGATGAATCATGTAAAACATCTGCAAACCTTACAAGATTTATTTGATGGCAAAAAAGAGTTAAAGGAAATCAAAACTGATACTGGAATCACCGCAGTAAATCTTGTTGAAAATTATCAAATCATTTCTAAGTGGCTTGATAATGAGTTGAAGGATAAAAATAAATTAGAAATGTTTATTTTCTATTTTTTGTATCGACTTGTATTAGTAAATCTCAGCGTTGAACAAACCAATGTTCCAATGGTTTTCGAAGTTATTAATGATAGAGGTGTAAAATTAGAACCCTTTGAAATATTAAAAGGTAAGTTGTTAGGCCAAGTTGACAAATTTGATTTAGAGAACCTTCATTTAAATGAATTATGGGAAGCTCAAACAGATCATGTTGAGTCAGTTTCAAAAAAAGAATCTAACATCAATTTTTTCTTCTTTTCCTTTATCAGAGGGAAATACACAAGAATTAAAGCTGATTTTTTGAAAATAAACGAAGAAAATTATCATAGAGTAATTTTCACTGATGATTTTGACCAATCTCTAAAACTAAAAGGGAATCCAGCTGGAGTTAAAAATTTTCTCTTAAATGAATTTAAATACTACTCTAATCTTTATCGTAAAGTTTGCGATAGTTATTATGAATTTAATGAAACACAACCCTTTGTTTACTTTAATAGTTTAAATGGAAGAGATTATCAATTTACTATAATCATTTCTGCTTGTAATTTAAATGACCCTGAGGAGGACAAAAAAATTTACGAAGTTTCCAAAGAAATTGATAGGATGTTCACTTTACTTCAAATTCAAAGTGCTTACGATTCCAATATCATCAATGATTATGAGCAGCAGATTGCACTTGAAATCCGTGATGCTAAAATAGAAGACTATCGCGGAATTTTCGATAAATACATTTTATCAATCATTACTACAAGAAAAAGTAAAGAAACAGAAGATGTTTTTAGCTATAAATATTTCCGAGAAATTGGTTACGATTTAAACAAACGCTTCCTTCGTTATTTCTTTGCACGAATTGAATACTTCTTTTCTGAAAACTTAAATTTAAAAATGAAGCATTCATTTGAAGATTTAGTAACTAAAACTGGCGCTAGTAATGGATTCCATATTGAACATGTTCTATCTGATAATGATGAAAATCTTGCTTTATTTAACGATGATGAAGATATATTTTACAGAGAGAGAAACCGTTTAGGAGGATTATTATTGTTAAAAGGAAAAGACAATATTAGTAGTAATAATGAGGTATATAAAAAGAAATTAAAGTCTTACGCAAATACTCTTTATTGGAACGAGACATTAAGAGAAGACGCTTACAAATCAAAACTTGACATGAATGCTCTAATTAAAAAATATAAATTAAAACTAGAACATCATGATGAATTTGGGCCGACTGAATTAGAATTAAGACATAAATTATTATTCGACATCATTCAAATAATCTGGAAATAAATTGAACGAAAACTTAAACATAGAACATTTTTGGAAACTTAAAAACTTTACGCCAAACGAAAGTCAACGTGAAGCGATTTTGCAAACCGAGGGCCCACTTTTTTTAACAGCAGGTCCAGGCTCAGGCAAAACAAGAGTAATACTTTGGCGCACGGTCAATTTAATTGTATTTAAAAATATTGACCCTAAAGATATTTTCCTAGCAACCTTTACTGAAAAGGCGGCACATCAATTAAAAGAAGGTCTAAGAGCATTACTAGGTATTGTTACAAATGTAACAAGTCAACCTTATGATATTTCGGGTATGTCAATTGGCACAGTGCATTCCATTTGCCAAGATATTTTAGTGGATAGCAATCGAAGATTTGCTGATGGTGGTGTTCGTGGAAGGGCTCCAATTTTATTAGATGAATTAAGCCAATACTTTAAACTTTACAATAAAGCTTTTTGGATTGAACTCTTAACTGTTGGTGAATTTTACAAAGGCATTGAGTCCGAGAAAGAACAAACAGATGCGCAAGAATTTATAACAAACTATTTAGGTTCAAGAAAAAAATATTCCCGACACGAGGCAGTAAATTGTGTTACAAGATTATTTAATCGTTTCTCCGAAGAAAACTTAGACCCTGACAGCATCAAAACAGATGATGAACTTATTCAACGTTTTTTGAATATGTATAAGTATTATTGCGAAAGTCATAAAAAGACGGATAAAATTTATACCGTTGATTTTTCCTTATTACAGCAAAAAGCATTTAATAAAATTAAATCTTATGAAGGTTCACAGGATGTTTACAAATACATAATTGTAGATGAGTATCAAGATACCAACTCCATTCAAGAACAAATCTATTTTGAACTAGCAAAAAAATGCAAAAACATCTGTGTAGTTGGTGATGATGATCAAGCTTTGTATCGTTTCAGAGGTGCAACAGTAGAAAATTTAGTTGAGTTTGAAGAACGTTGCCAAAATTATTTAGCAGTAAAACCAAAAAAAATTCCACTCAATACCAATTACCGTTCAAAACAAGCAATTGTAAATTTTTATGTTGATTTCATTCAAAAAACAAATTGGAAAAAAGCTACTGGAGATGGGCATTACCGTATTGTAGATAAAAACATTCGCCCCCATAACCAAGAAACCATTGCAGCGGTTGTAAGAACTGAAAAAGGAAAGAAGGAAGAAAATTGTGCTGAAATAGCGCAATTCATTCACGACCTCAAAAAGTCTGGTAAAATTGAAGATTACAGTCAAGTTGCATTTCTATTTCCATCACTTAAAAGTGACAGCAAAAAATCTTCAAAGGTTGCTGAGTTTGAAAAAGCACTCAACGCACTCGATATTAAAATTTACGCACCACGTGCCGGTAGGTTTTTAGAAGTAATAGAAGCTGAACAAATATTTGGTTTACTGTTTTCTATACTTGGCAGGCCAAGTCATCAGGGTAATGCAAGTGCTGGACTGAGAGATTTTAGAGCTTGGCAATTAAATTGCATTGCTCAAGCAGATGAAATTATAAGCAAGGATAGCCTCTTAAAAGAATTCATTAAAGACCGAACTAACGAATTAAATTCCATTAAAAGTGATTACGAGGCACTCATCAAAGTGGTTAATAAAAACAAATGGAACGTAAAAAGTAAATTTAAGTTAGACATGTTGCAGCCATTAGCATCTGCTTCAGGTCTTTCTCAAAAAAGTAAAGCAACACTTCAAAAGCAATCTTTCATTTCTATCCTGCGTAAACGAGAACAAGCTGGCCAAGCTTTCGAACTCAGTTATGTCATCAACCGTGTAACATCTTTAGATTGGAGCGTACTCGATTTATTTTACCAATTAAATGGTTTCCGCCATTTTCAAAAAATGTTTGAGTTAGCCGAAAAAGGAATCGATGAAGGCCCTGTTTGTACATTAGGTTTAGTAACTCAATACTTGGCTCGTTTCATGGAGGAATATTCTCCAATCATCACAGCATCTTTTTTAACAGAAGATAAATTCGTTAATACATTTGTCGGTTCATACCTATACGCTATCTATCGATTAGGCGAATCAGAATTTGAAGATGCAAACGACCCTTTTCCACGAGGCCGTGTTCCATTCCTCACAATTCATCAATCAAAAGGCTTAGAGTTTCCTTATGTGGTTATCGGTAGCTTGCGTAAAGATGAAAGACCTGCTGACCAAACCGAAATCATAATTCGTGATTTATTGAAAAAAGAAGGTGAGCCATTAGATAAGATTTCTCATTTCGATAAGATGCGTATGTTTTATGTTGGTTTATCAAGAGCAAAACAAATGACCATCTTGCCTTATTTTGATAGAGGTAAAACAAATACATCCGAAGAGTTTTTGTCCATTTTCGAAAATGGCAATGTGCCATTGTTATCTAGTATCGATTTAAAAACACTTCCAAAAGGCGAAGTTGAACAAGATGATTTAGGTAAAAACTATTCTTATACGGCCGATTATTTAAGCTACAAGCAATGCCCACGTAAGTATATGATTTTTAAAAAATATGGTTTCATTCCTTCTCGTTCACAAACAATGTTTTTTGGTAGCTTGGTTCATCAAACCATCGAAGATTTACATCATTTACTAATCTCTAATAAAAAGAAAGGAGCGCAAGCAGTATGATGGAAGAATATGAAATAATCGAAAAGATACGTGAATATTTTGATGATAATTACGAAATCATGCGCCTTGAAGGAGGCCACGCTATTACCGAAGATGTAAAACAATTGGCATTAACACAAGTGTTGCTGTATTACAAAAAAATGAAAGATGTAGCAACCAAAGTAACTGACACAGAGGTTAAATTAACCTTGCCCGACCAAAAAACACCAAAGGGCAGAAACTTCACTATTGAAGGTGTTGTTGATATTGTGCGCGAAGATGATGAAACTTGGATGTATGATATTAAAACACACGACCCTGATTTCATTCTTTCAAATAAAGATTTATACGAAAAGCAACTCAATGTGTATGCACACATTTGGCAAGAGTTACGCAAAGAAGCATTAGATAGTACGGCTGTTATTTCAACGGCATTTCCACAAGCTTTAAAACAAGCTTATTTATTGAACGACCAATATCGCATTGAATTTGAAATGGCCAAATGGAAACCACTCATTCCAATTCCATTTATTCAGGAAAACGTACAAGATACAATCAGTGATTTTGCTTGTATTGTAGATGAAATTGAAGACAAAAAATTTCATCCTGCACCGGTAGATGTTTTAAAAGAAAAGCTACAAGGATCAAATGCAATTTTTGGACAACGTGTATGCCGCGAATGTGATGCACGTTTCTCCTGCTTGTCATTCAGAGAATTTGTGACTGATAAAGGAAAAGGCATTAGAGGCAACTTCGCTAAATACTTTGAAGATTTTGGTTCGGATACCGATCAAGAGGAATGGGTAAACTCAAACTTACAAGGCAAAAATCCTGATAATATTAACTCAAACTAAAAAGTTGATTTATTTAAAATTTATAATTCAACATTTAAAATATTTTTAAAATGGCTCACGAAAAACTAAGACCAAACTATTTTTTTGACGAAGAAAAAATTGCACAATTAAAACAGTTAGCGCCTGAATGTTTTGAAGATGGTAAAATTAATTTTGAAACCTTAAAACAAAACTTAGGTGATTTTTCTCAAAACGAAGAAGACCCTGAACTAGAACATTTTGGTTTATTTTGGCCGGGTAAACGTGATGCTCTTAAAGCGGCTGCTTTTCCTCCCGAAGGAACTTTAGAACCTGTTTTTGGAGATGGCTTAAAAGCAGATGGAACATTAGATACTGATGGAACAAATAATAGTAAGAATATTTTTATTGAAGGCGAAAATTTAGAAGTTCTTAAATTACTACAAAAGAGCTATGCCAATAAAATTAAGATGATTTACATTGACCCTCCATATAATACTGGTAATGATTTTGTATACGATGATGATTTTACAGAGCCGTTACAAGAATATTTACGACGCACAGGCCAAGTAGATGAAGAAGGGAAAGCATTAACAACAAATAAAAAAAGTGATGGCCGATTCCATAGTAAATGGCTAAGTATGATGTATCCTCGTTTACGTTTAGCAAGGAATCTTTTAAAAGAAGAAGGCGTAATATTTATTTCTATCGGACAAAATGAGGTTGCTAATTTAATTTTAATATGTAATGAACTTTTTGGAGAAGAAAATAAAATTGGAATAATATCTCGATTGATGAAATCAGGCGGTAATTCAGGTAAATTCTTTTCTCCAAATATAGAATACATCCTCGTTTATGCAAAAAACGCTGAAGCAGCTGAACCTTTTCGTGATGAGATGGATGAAGCGTTGATTAAAAAAGTGTACACCCAAGTACAAAAGGATGGACCTAAACAGGGAGAAAAGTATCGACTTATGGGGCTTTATCAGGCATCATTAACTATGGAAAGAAGTCGAAATGCCAGATATTTTATTGAATGTCCGGATGGGTCAAAAGCCATTCCTCCTGAAAACAAAAGATGGAGGGTGGTTGAATCTTCGTATTTTGATATGTTGAAGGATGGTATAATTGAGTTTATTAAAACTGGGACATCTCCCTTAATAGATGAAAAGGGTCATAAATCGGAATGGAATGTTTATACAAAAATATGGTTAAACGACCGAGTTGAAGAAGGAAGGATACCCGTTGATTTTATTAATAAGTTTGAGAATCGAACTAGCTCAAAAGAACTTCAAGACCTTAATATTCCTTTTGAGTTTGCAAAACCAAGTGAATTAATTTCATATTTAATTAAAATTGTGGGTACAACGGAGAATGATATAATATTAGATTTTTTCGCAGGAAGTTCTTCAACTGCTCATGCGGTTTTAACTAGCAACGCTAATGAAAATATAAACAGAAAATTCATTACTGTTCAACTACCTGAAATAATAGAGGAAAGATCGCCTGCATATCAACAAGGGTTTAGAAACATTGCTGAGATCAGTAAGCAAAGGATTAAAAACGTTTTAGAAAAAGTTAGTCCTAATAATGTGAATTTAGTTTTTGACAATGGGTTTAAATCCATAAAACTGTCTCTTTCTAATTACAAACCTTGGAAAAATTACCAAGGTACATCTATTGCTGACTTAGAAACAAAGTTGGCGCTTTTTAATGAAAGCCCTTTGCGTGATGATTACACAAAAGACGGTTTACTAACAGAGATTTTACTTTTAGAAGGATTTACCTTGTGTTCAACTATTGGTAAACTAAATGAAATTAAAACCAACGGTATTAAAAAAATAACAAGCGAATATTGCGAGCACTCTTTATTAGTTTGTTTGGATGATAAAATTGAAAAGGAAACCATTGCTACTATTCAGCTTGGCGATGATGATGTGTTTATTTGTTTAGATAGCGCCATCAGTACCGAAGATAAATTACGCCTGAGTGATAAAGGTTTAATAAGAACAATTTAAGAACGTGGGAATAGTATTTTTAATAATTGGTGTTTTAGTTGTTGGCTATTTTATTGGCAAACAATCCAATAAGTCTTCTTCAACAAATACGTATGTTCCACCAGCACCAAAGGAGATTAAAAACTCTTTAGGAGAGGTAATTGAAATAGCAAAGCCTCAACCTAAAAAACCAAAGCAAGACAATCTATTACCCGAAAACTTGGTTATTACTCATGAGTTTGAAAAAGCTCTTGAATTATTGAACAATCAAAAACAAAGTGTATTTATTACAGGTAAAGCAGGTACTGGTAAATCAACCTTATTAAAGATTTTTAAATCTAAAACTAAAAAGGAATTTGTGATTCTTTCACCCACAGGCATTGCTGCAATTAATGTTCAAGGGCAAACGATTCATTCCTTTTTCAGTTTTCCACCAACACTCATTACTGAACATACTAATTTATTTGATGCCGATAAAATCGAAATATTTAAAAAAGTCGACATGATAATTATTGATGAAATTTCAATGGTTAGAGCAGATTTAATGGATGGAATTGATAAATCACTCAGACTTCACAGAAACAGCGACGAGCCTTTTGGAGGGATACAGATGGTGTTTTTTGGTGATTTATATCAACTTCCTCCTGTCGTTGTTGGGGAAGAATTAAACAACTATTTCCGCACACATTATCAAAGTCAATATTTTTTTAGTGCCAAAGTGTTTGATAAATTTAAGTTCTCTATTATTGAACTTCAAACAGTTTTCCGACAAAAAGATCCTAAGTTCATTAATCTTTTAAATAATATTAGAGTTGGGAAGGTTTTAGATAATGATTTAATGACACTTAATACAAGGGTAGTTCCAAACTTTAGTCCTGTAAAAAATGATTTATTCATCACCTTAGCATCAACTAATGCCATAGCTGATAATGAAAATTCAAGACGGTTAAATGAGTTAACTACACCTTCAATTAAATACATTGCCAATGTAACAGGATCATTTGAAAAAAATGCTTACCCAACTTCTCAGATATTGGAATTGAAACAAGATTCGCAAGTAATGTTTGTGAAAAATGATGCTGGCCGTCGTTGGGCAAATGGAAGTATTGGTTCAATCAAATCAATTACAAATGAGAAAATAATGGTTGAATTAAATGGAACAAGCTTAGAAGTTCCAAAAGAAACTTGGGAATTAATTGAATACGTTTATAATAAGGTAGAAAAGAAAATAGAGCAAATTGTAAAAGGAACATTTGAACAATATCCTCTAAAACTAGCCTGGGCTGTTACCATCCATAAAAGCCAAGGGCAAACATTTGAACAAGTTGTAATAGATTTAGGAAATGGCGCATTTGCTCATGGACAAACTTATGTGGCATTGAGTAGATGTAAATCGTTTGAAGGTATTATTTTAAAACAGAGCATTAGAAATCGTGATATTATCTTAGATAATAAAGTACAGTCTTTTATGCAAAATGCAATTGTAAATTAAAAGTAATGAGTAAACTAAAGATAAAATTTGAAGATAATCAGGAGCATCAGCTCAGGGCAATTGATAGTGTTGTAAAATTATTCAATGGTTACTCAAAACGAGAAACTGATTTTAAAATGTATGGCTTAGATACCATTGCTAATATGGATCCATATGATATGTTGGATGAGGCATGGTTATTCGACAACCTTTTACAAACCCAACGTGATAATGGCCTAGTTGAAGATATGTACCTTAATTTTGATGATGGATTTGAATTACTGGATATAAACGCTTGGCGCTATCCATATTATACTGTCGAGATGGAAACAGGTACAGGTAAAACCTATGTCTATTTAAGAACAATCCACGAATTACGTAAGAACTATGGTTGGGGTAAATTCATTATAATAGTACCTAGTGTTGCCATTTACGAAGGTGTTGTAAAAACATTTGAAATCACTAAACAACATTTTAGTACATTATATAATAATGAAACCATTGCTTTAACTGAATATGAGGGCTCACAAATTTCTAAACTGAGGAATTTTGCAGCATCCTCATCTATTGAAATAATGGTAATGACAATTGATGCTTTTAATAAAACGACAAATGTTATTTATAAATCAACAGAAAAATTACAAGGCGAAAAACTACCTTATCAATACATTCAAGAAACAAGGCCAATTTTAATTTTAGATGAATCACAAAACTATACAAGCGAAACATCTCGTCAAGCCTTACGAACATTGCACCCACTTTTTTCTCTAAAATATTCTGCAACACCAACCGAAAAAGGAGCAACAAACGAAATCAATAGAGAGTTGATGAATAGAGTTTACAACTTAACTCCTGTTGACGCATTTAAATTGAATTTGGTTAAAAAGATTGAAGTACTTGGTGTTACCGAACAAAATAATATGAATGATAA
>ERZ724520.1625-NODE-1625-length-11054-cov-4.170925_pt1 | contig 11054 bp, 8 predicted proteins | sample MGYA00376053_ERZ724520 | MGnify/ENA primary metagenome ERZ724520 (study PRJEB28724, sample SAMN07190886) | activated sludge metagenome | isolation source: activated sludge of sewage treatment plant in Hong Hong | place: USA: Christiansburg, Virginia | collected... | reverse complement strand
TTAATTCAGGAATTCTACTTTCCCAAAAACCATGTATTCCTTTTTGGCCAGTTAATTGTCCATTATAATTTTCGGTAGTATGCAATGGCACATGCGAATCGCCAATATAATGGCCTAAATCTGCGCTGTATTGCAAAATCCTATCAATGTTTTCATCCTTAAAGGCTTGTACTAATTTATAGTAGTGCTTTTCTATTTGCCAAGGTACAATGCCATAAGCCATTAAAGTATCCTCAGTAAATTTAGAAACTGCTGCTTTCCAAAATTTTGGCACACTATCAAAAGCATGTTCTCCATAATGGTCAATATCAATGTAATGTCTTGCTGCTTCTCCTTCAACGCTATACCTTCTTTTATCAGGATCAACAGCATGGTTTGTAACAAATTCTATATGACTTTTATAAAAATTAATCATTTCTGGTGGAAGTGTAAATACTGCCATTCTGTTTATACGCTTATGTCCATAAAACCCCCATGATTGAGATTTTTCTTTAGGTATAAAAATCAAAATGATTATACTAAGTACTGATAATATTAAAATACGCTTTAGCATTTGGTTTGATTATAATGTTATTTTTTAATTTATAGTTCGAGTATATATTTAACTAAATTAATTATTAATTTTTATAAATGTTCCTTTTTGTTTCGTTCCATTTTCGAGTAATATTAAAAAATTGTAGTTACCATTATTATAGTTTTTTATATTTTGGTTTACAAAACCTTGATCATCTGATATAATAGTTTCTATTAACTTTCCAGCTGAATTATAAATAAAAACTGTTGAATTTTTCCCTGTATATAAAATCAAATTGTCTGATACTGGATTATTATATACTATAAATGGTTTTATTTCTTTTATAAATATGGAAGCTGGAATAGAATAATCTCCAGGAGGAATTAAAATCCTGTAAAAATTTTTTTCATTTAGTTTAGGATTTAAATCTGTAAATGAAATAGTTTGATTTTTGCTAGTATTGCCACATATACCAAGGTATTCAAATTTATTACTATATGAAATGGAATCTGTAGAATGTTGTATTGTATAGCCTGTACAATTTGCACCTGGTATTATTTCAAAATTAATTATTGTATTATTTTTAAATTGGGTTAATTTAAAATTTTGAATTCTTGATTGACTCATTATTTCATTATTCATTAATAAAATAAAAAGGTAAATACAATATTTAAAAAAATGAGTCATACTTAATTAAATAAAGGTATTAAAAAAATGCTTATTAGTTGCAAAGCTTTGTTAAAACAAAAAATCCATCAACTTTTAAGAAGATGGATTTTCTATAAAAAAAGGTTAACTAAAATTATTTCTTAGCGTAACGTGTTTTAAATTTATCAATACGTCCAGCAGTATCAACTAACATTTGTTTACCTGTATAAAAAGGGTGAGATGTCATAGAGATATCTAATTTTACTAATGGGTATTCATTACCATCTTCGTGTACAATAGTATCTTTAGTGTCTGCACAAGATTTAGTTAAAAATGTATATCCGTTAGACATATCTTTAAATACAACTAAACGGTAGTTTTCTGGGTGAATTTCTGCTTTCATTTTATTTTAAATTATATTATTCGAAAAATTGGAATGCAAATGTAGTAAAAAACTCTTTACAACCAACATTTTTTTTAAATATAATAAAATTATAGTTTTTTCGTTATGATTGTATAAATTTGAACAATGCTAAAACTTATTCCTTTATTTATTTTAACTATTTGTTTATCAATTAGTTTCGTTGGTTGTAAAAAAGATAAATTGCTTACAGATCCAAATGCAAAACTTTCATTTTCACAAGATTCTGTGCTTTTTGACACTGTTTTTACAACAATTGGCTCTACTACACGACAAATTAGAGTAAGAAATCAAAATAAACAAAAAATAAATATTTCTTCTGTAAGATTGCAAAATGGAAATGTCTCAATGTTTACTTTAAATGTTGATGGAACGCCCGGAAAACTTGTAAATGATGTTGAAATTTTAGCAGAGGATAGTATTTATATTTTTATTCAAGTTAACGTTAACCCAACTAGCTCTAGCAGTCCTTTAATAATTCAAGACAAAATATTATTTGAAGTTAATGGAAATGAACAAAGTATAGAATTAGAAGCTTGGGGCCAAGATGCATATTATCATTTTCCAGATAAAGCAATTCAATATAAAACAGGATTTTTACCTTATTCTACCATTTCGTCAGGTACTAATGTAACTGTTAATTGGCCAAACGATAAGCCACATGTAGTGTATGGTTGGTTAGTGGTTGATTCTACCCAAAAGTTAACCATTGATGCTGGTGTTAAAGTCTATTTTCATCAAAATGCAGGTTTATGGGTGTATAGATACGGTACATTGCAAGTAAACGGCATAAAAGGCAATGAGGTTGTTTTTCAGGGTGATCGTAGAGAGGCCGACTATGCTAATATACCAGGACAGTGGGATAGAATTTGGATTAATGAAGGTCATACCGATAATTACATAAATTATGCAATTATAAAAAATAGTTACATTGGCGTACAAGCCGAAGTATTATTGAGTTTGGCACAACCAAATAGACTTAAATTAACAAATACAGTTATAAAAAATTGTTCGAGATGGGGAATTTATGGGGTTGCTTTTAATTTATGGGGAAGTAATAACGTAGTGGTTAATTGCAAGGAATATTGTGCTGCATTGACGCTAGGTGGTAAATACACATTTTTGCATACAACTTTTGCAAATTATTTTAATCAAGAAGGAGGCAGAGGTACTCAACCATGTGTGCACATCGATAATTTTGATGGAACGAACACCTATCAAATGGACAGTGCTTATTTTGGAAATTGTATTATTGATGGCTCTATTGGCAACGAATTAGAAACAAATTTAAAGCCAGTAGCTCCTTCAACTAAGTATGTTTTTAATTCATGTTTATTGAAAACACCAGCATTTACAGGTACAATGTCGGTAAATAATAAATTTAATTTAAATGCTGATTTTAAGTCTCCTGATAATTATGATTTCAAATTAAATGGCGCTTCAGCTGCAAGAAATATAGGGGATCCTAGTTTGCTAGTAACATTCCCATATATTTTTGTTCAAACGGATATCTTGGGTGCAGTGCGTTCTTCAAGTATTGATGCTGGAGCTTATCAATATTAGTATTTTTTACACCATTGGTAATTAAAATATACATAAAACCATTATATTTGGGTTATGGAATTTTCAGCATCTCAAATTGCACAATTATTAGGAGGAGTTATTGAAGGAAATGAACTCGTTACAGTTTCTAATCTTTCAAAAATTGAAGAAGGTGTTATTGGTACATTATCTTTTTTAGCAAACCCTAAGTATACAAATCATATTTATGATACAAATGCTAGTATTGTAATAGTTAATAAATCGTTAGTTCTTGAAAGGCCAATAAAATCTACGTGCACATTAATTCGTGTGGATGATTCTTATGCAAGTTTTGCAAAGCTTTTGGAAATGTATAACCAAGTTAAAGGCGAAAAAACAGGAATTGAAGACCCATCTTTTATTAGTAAATCGGCTACAATAGGCACAGATTGTTATGTTGGTGCTTTTGCATACATTGGAAATAATGTAAAAGTTGGTAATAACACAAAAATATATCCACATGTTTATGTGGGTGATAATTGTGTAATTGGAGATAACACAACATTATTTTCTGGAGTAAAAATATATCATGAATGTAAAATTGGTAGTTCTGTTGTAGTGCATGCAAGCACAGTTATTGGCAGTGATGGATTTGGTTTTGCGCCGCAAGATGGAAAAGAGTTTGCCAAAGTACCACAAATTGGAAATGTTGTAATTGAAGATAATGTTGAAATTGGTTCTAATTGCTCAATTGATAGGGCTACACTTGGTTCTACTATTTTAAGAAAAGGAGTGAAACTTGATAACTTAGTTCAAATAGCTCATAATGTTGAAATTGGTGATAATACAGTTATAGCTGGTTTATCTGGAGTTGCTGGTTCTACAAAGGTTGGAAAAAATTGTATGATAGCCGCTCAAGTAGGTATTGTTGGCCATATTAAAATTGCTGATGGGGTAAAAATAGCTGGCCAAGCAGGTGTTGGATCTGCAATAGAAAAAGAAAATGAAATTGTTCAAGGTTCACCCGCATTTAGTTTAGGCGATTTTAGAAGGAGTTATGTGTTATTCAGAAACCTTCCAAAATTAAATGATAGAATAAAAGATATTGAAAATAAATTAAAATAAAGCGATAATTAGCCTATTTGGCTAGAAAAAAATAATTAAATATTAAATTAAACTCATTGACAAATATACTCATTGTCAAATTTACTAATTAAAAAATGGCAGATAAACAAAGAACTATTCAAAAAGCAGTATCCATAAGTGGAAAAGGATTACATACTGGTAAGCCAGTAACGTTAACATTTAATCCGGCTGAAATTGGTCACTGGTATAAATTTCAACGTACAGATTTAGAAGGTCAACCAATCATTGAAGCGGATTGTGATTTAGTTGTGGATACTTCGCGTGGTACAACATTAGAACAAAATGGAGCTCGAGTGCATACTACAGAACACGTACTGGCTGCATTAGTAGGAATGGGTATAGATAATTGCTTAATACAAGTAAGTGGTCCAGAAATGCCAATTATGGATGGTAGTTCTTTAAAGTTTATTGAAATACTTGAAGAAGCTGGTATTATTGAGCAAGATGCATTTCGTGATTATTTAGAGTTAGATGAAAATTTAACTTACGAAGATCCAATTAAAAGAGTGGAAATGTTAGCAGTGCCGCAAGATGAAATGCGAGTTACTGTAATGGTAGATTATGGAAGTGAAGTTTTGGGAACTCAACATGCATCAATGTATCATTTAGGTGAGTTTAAAAATGAAATTTCGCCTTGCAGAACTTTTGTGTTTTTAAGAGAATTAGAAGCATTATTAGCACACGACTTAATTAAAGGTGGTGATATGGATAATGCAATTGTGTTAGTTGATAGCGAAATAGCTGAAGATAAATTAAATCATTTAAGAAAAGTATTTAATAAACCTGATGTTGAGGTTAAAGGAAGAGGTGTTTTGAATAATACTAAATTGAGATTTTTTAATGAACCTGCACGTCATAAATTGCTTGATATTGTTGGTGATTTAGCATTAGTGGGTAAACCTTTAAAATTGCACGTGTTAGCTGCCTTACCTGGACATGCTGGTAATGTTGAGTTTGCTAAGAAATTAAAAGCTCTTGCTAAAAAACAACGTATGGAAAGAGATTTTTTAAAATTGGATATGAGTTTACCTCCAGTTTTAAATATTGTTGATATAATGAAAATTTTACCTCATCGCCAACCAATGTTGTTGATAGATAAAATTATGGAATTATCTGAGAAACATGTGATAGGAGTAAAAAATGTAACCTTAAACGAAGAATTTTTTAAAGGACATTTTCCTGAAAACCCTGTTATGCCTGGTGTTTTTTTAATTGAAGCCATGGCGCAGTGTGGTGGAGTTTTAGTTTTAAAAACAGTTCCTGATCCAGAAAATTACTTAACTTATTTCATGAAAATTGAAAGCGTTAAATTCAAACAAAAAGTAATTCCTGGTGATACAGTGGTGTTTAGTTTAAAATTACTTTCTCCTATTCGCCGTGGTATTTGCGAAATGAGAGGGGTTGCTTATGTAAATAACAAACCAGTAATGGAAGCAGAAATGATGGCTCAAATTGTAAAAGTAAAAGAAACTGAAGTTAAAGCAACAGATAAGCAATTAGCTAATTAAATAATAGTAATAAAGTATTAATTTATGATATCACCCTTAGCAAACGTTAGTTCTAAAGCTAAAATAGGTAATAATGTTACCATTGAGGCTTTCGCAACTGTTTATGATGATGTAGAAATTGGAGATAATACTCATATACATCCAAATGCACTAATTTATCCTGATACAATAATTGGATCAAACTGTCAAATATTCCCTGGTGCAATAATAGGTGTTGTTTCGCAAGATTTAAAATATAAAGGCGAAAAAGCAATAACAGTTATTGGTAATAATACCATAATTAGAGAATATGTAACAGTTCATAAAGGAACTTCTGATAGAATGACAACTAAAGTTGGAGACAACTGTATGCTAATGGCTTATGTTCATGTTGCCCACGATTGTATTATTGGGAACAATGTTATTTTGGCTAATTACACAGGTTTAGCAGGTCACGTTACAATTGATGATTTTGTTATTTTAGAAGGCATGTGTGCAGTTCAACAATTTGTGCATATTGGAGCACATAGCTTTTTAGCTGGTGCCTCTAAAGTTAGAAAAAATGTACCGCCATACATTCGTGTGGCAAGAGAGCCACTTCAATACATTGGTGTTAATACAGTTGGTTTAGCTCGCCGTGGTTATGAAAAAGAAGTTATAAATCAAATTGAAGATATTTATCGCTTAATTTTTGTAAGAGGTCATAACATCACTAACGCTCTCGAATTAGTTAATTCTGAATTGCCAGATACAAAATATAGAAATCAAATTGTGGATTTTATTAAAAATTCTACTGATGGAATTATAAAAGGAATTTAATTTTAAATACGAGTTAATATAGAATAGTAACTCAAGCGATTAACTCATAAAAATAATAAAATGTCACGCATACTTACAGGAATACAAAGTACAAACATTCCTCATTTAGGAAATATATTGGGAGCTGTAATGCCTGCTATTGAATTAAGTAAACAACCTGGTAACGAATCCTTTTTATTTATTGCCGATTTACATTCATTAACTACGCAAAAAGATGCTCAATCTAGAATTAACAGTGTAAATTCTGTTGCTGCAACTTGGTTGGCATTTGATTTTGATACTGAAAAAAATGTATTGTACAGACAAAGTAGAATTCCGGAAGTGTGTGAATTAACTTGGTATTTAAGCTGTTTTACACCTTTTCCAATGTTGGCAAATGCCCATTCATTTAAAGATAAATCAAACAGGTTAAGTGAAGTATTTACTGGCTTGTTTACTTACCCAGTGCTTATGGCAGCTGACATTATTTTATATGATGCAGAAATTGTTCCTGTTGGTAAAGATCAAGTACAACACATTGAAATTACAAGAGATATTGCAAGTAAAATTAACTTCCATTATAACAAAGAAATTTTTGTTTTGCCAACAGCAAAGATAGATGAGCAGGTAATGATTGTGCCAGGTACTGATGGCCAAAAAATGAGTAAATCGTATAATAATTATATCAATATATTTTTGCCAGAGAAAGAACTTTTAAAATCAGTAAAAACAATTATTACAGGTAGTACTCCACTCGAAGAGCCTAAAGATCCAGATACTTGCAATGTATTTAAATTGTTTAGCTTATTGGCTAATCAAAATCAAATAGAAGAAATGAGATCGAATTATGCTAAAGGTGGTTATGGTTATGGTCATGCTAAAACTGCTTTATATGAATTAATACTTTCTAAATTTGAAAAACCTCGATTACGTTACAACGAATTAATGAATAATACTAGTCTATTAGAAAAAGAGTTGCAAGTGGGAGAAGCTAGAGCGAGAAAGTTAGCTCAAGAGAAATTGAAAGTGGTAAGAGAAGTATTGGGTTTTTAATGCATGTAAAATTGTCACTTTAAATAAAAAAAATCATTATTAATTAAAAATAAAAGCCGTATGAGGAAAAATATATTATTAGCAGTCTTTTCTGTTATTTCAATTTTCGTTTATTCACAAGAAACAGATTTGAAAAAGATAAAACTAATTGAGCCAATTTTGAATACTGATTCAATTATGCAAGTTGGAATTAAGTTTCATGACAGTGAAAAATATACCGAAGCTATTGCAGAGTATGAGAAAATTAATGAAAATGATTCAAACTATGTGTTAGCTCAATTAGAACTTGCAAATACTTATTCTGCATTAAAAAAAGATTCTGTGGCACTTAAAATTTGTAATGCAATAATTACAGATTCTCCAAGTTCTATTATCGAGAAAATGCTATTACAAGCAAAATCTTATGAGGGATTAAAAGATTTTCAAAAAGCTGAATCTATTTATAATGAAGGTATCAAAAAATTCCCCTTATCTCCTCGATTTTACCATGAGTTAGCAATTAGTTATTTTAAACAAAAAAAATATAAAGAAACACAAGCAAATTTTATTAAAGCGCTAGAAGTAAATCCAAATTATGCACCAACACATTTTCAACTTGGTTTTTTTGCTTTAAAGGAAAAGAAAATTATTCCTGCAATGCTAGCATTTCAATATTATTTGTTGCTTGATAATTACAGTCAAAGAGCTCAAAATGTAGTAAATTACCTTGAGCAAATTGGAGATGATGCTGTGAAGTATGAAGACATGGAGTTGTTTGAACCTATTGATCAAAATGATGATTTCTCTGACTTAGAATCAATTGTAAGATCAAAAGCCGCATATAGTGATAAATTTAAATCTAAAGTTGGTGTAAATTTCAGAGTGTTAAAACAAATTCAAGTTGTATTAGATAAATTGGAATTTAATGCTGAAGATAAAGGCTTTTATAATCAGTATTATGCAAAGTATTTTAAAGAATTAGTTTCTAAAAATTTTACTGAAACATATTTATATTACATTTTATCAGAAATGAAAATTGAGGATGTAAATAAATGGGTGAAAAATAATAAAAGTGATGTCGAAAAATTTGGAAAATGGCATGGTGCATATTTAAAATCTAATAGATATGCTACAAAATCTAATGTTGACGGTAAAGATATTGATGCATTTAAATATTATAATAGCAACGAATTAGTAGGAATTGGTAATTACGACGAAAATAATAACCCAAGTGGTTATTGGAAATTTTATTTTTCTAAAACTGGAGTTCTAAAATCGGAAGGAAATTACAATAGTAAATTTGAACGCGAAGGCAAGTGGAAATACTATTATCCAAATGGTATAGTAAAAGAGAATTGTAATTTTAAAAATGATAAGTTAGATGGGGAATATTTTAAATATGCATATAATGGAAAGCCATTACAAAAATTAATGTATAAAGAAGGTAAGTACGATGGTCTTCAAACACTATATCACATTAACGGAAGTATTAAAAATACATATTCATATGTTAATGGTCTTATTTCAGGTGAAGAAACAGAATACCATACCAATGGAAAAATAAAATATAAAGCATTATTAACTGATGAAAAATTATCTGGCGAAGTGGTAGTTTATTATGATAATGGTTCTGTACAAAAGAAAATAAATTTCGTAAAAGGTAATCAAACAGGTAAGGCAGTTGAATTTCATAAATACCCTAAAGATGTTGTTTCTGGTGAAGGTAATTATGAAAATAACACTCCTGTTGGTGAATGGAAATATTACTATGAAACTGGTAAAATAAGTTCAATAGGAACCTTAAATAAAAAAGGTCAAAAAGAAGGAGTTTGGAAGGAATACGATACTAAAGGAAATTTAATTTCTGAAGATAGTTATTCTGATGGTAAGTACGAAGGGCCTTCTAAAAATTATTATGCTAATGGTAAAGTATACGAAGAGTATGTTTACCGTCGTGGTAAAATAAATGCATACAAGTATTTTGATAAAAATGGTACTTTGGTTAAAGAGTTTATAAAACAAAAAAAGGATTTTAGTTTCGAACTATATAACAAAAACGGTACACTTCGTAAATCTGGTAAATTAGTTGATGATGTTTTTGATGGTTTAATTAATTCTTATGACTTTGTTGGTGTAAAAACTGAAACTACTGAATATAAAGATGAGAAAAGAGTAAATAAAGAATATACTTATTTCAGTAATGGTAAGGTTCATGACGAAACTCCACTTGTTGATGGTAAAGTTCATGGATTGTTTAATGAATATTTTGTGAATGGAAAAATATTAACTCAAGGTTACATGGTAAACGGTGTTGCTCAAGGTTACTGGTTTTATTATGATAGAATGGGACTTTTAAATGATATTAAATATTTTGTTGATGGTGAACAATACGGATGGCAAAGGAATTTTGCATGTAATGGTAAAGTATTTAAAGCAGAATTTTTTAACCAAGGATATATTTTAAAAAGATGTTATTTTGATACATTAGGAAATATTACTCAACGATTAAATTATGATAGTACAGCAGCATTTACTTTTACTGTTCCAAACTTTGATGGCAATGTAGCTTATAAACGTCCAATCCAAAATAACTACTTAAATGGCACATCAATAAATTATTATCCTAATGGAAAAACTCATACAGAAAGAACTTTTGTAATGGATCAAGAAAATGGTAATTCAAAATACTTTGATGTTTATGGTAATTTATCTAAAGATGAAAATTATGATTATGATAAATTAAATGGTAAGTATGCAACCTATGATAACAAAGCTTTAGAATATACTGCAACCTATTTAAATAATCAATTAATGGGTGAAGCAATAGATTATTTTTATAATGGAAAACCATATGTAAAAACTAGTTACGAATACGATAAAGCTATGGGGCCACAAACGTATTATGATTTAAATGGAAATGTTGGTTTCGTAAGAAATTATGACTCAGATAATTTTGAATCTTATACTTATGAGGGAGAAAATGGTCAGCTAGTTGCTCCAATAGAAATTAATAAACCTAATATGGATATTAAAAGTTTTTACAAAAATAAGAAAGCGGGTATGACTTTTTCTCTAAAAAATGGTGATAGAGAAGGTTTATTGGTGTTTTATGATGCAAATGGTGCAAAAGTAACCGAAGAGAATTATAGCGAAGGTTATTTAAACGGGCCACGTACAACGTATTACCCATCAGGTAAAGTTAAATCTAAAGCAACTTTTTATTTTGGAAAGTTTGATGGATTATATACCGAGTATTATGAAAATGGAAATAAAAAAGAAGAGCTAACTTTCTTAAACGGTAGCAGACATGGTAACTCAACATATTATGATATTAACGGTAAGCAAACTGTAAAGTATTTTTATTATGATGATTCAGCTTATAAAATTGTTAAGTAAAAGAAGAGAATCATATCTATAGTTTTTGTATTAATTAGTGGAGTAATAATTTCGCAAAATAGAGAGTATTACAATAATTTAGTTGCAAAAT
>ERZ724520.1624-NODE-1624-length-11054-cov-5.374307_pt1 | contig 11054 bp, 17 predicted proteins | sample MGYA00376053_ERZ724520 | MGnify/ENA primary metagenome ERZ724520 (study PRJEB28724, sample SAMN07190886) | activated sludge metagenome | isolation source: activated sludge of sewage treatment plant in Hong Hong | place: USA: Christiansburg, Virginia | collected... | reverse complement strand
GAAAAGCGTAGTTAGGCAGGGAGCTTGGTGATCATTCCAATCATACTCCTTAACCCTTCCTCCGAACTCGTTAGAGCCGTAAGATCGACCACTTACATTTATTATGTAGTAGCTTTAGTGGTGCTTTTGATTGAGGTAACTAGCTACATCTTCCCTGCAATTCCTGACAGTTTTTTAGATTCCAGAAGCAGGGTAAGCCATAGCGATGATGTTGGGGGTGATATAGGTTAAGTCTAAGTCGTAGTTGTCTTAAACAGTTCTATTCTTGGGTCCTGCAACTATTTTTCTGAGCCAGTTGAACATATTGGTATTATGTGATCCGAATTATTAATAAGGTCTAATAGTTCAAAAGATTGCTCTGGGCTAAATCTAAATTTAATTGTAATGATTGTTGGTCGAACAAGCCGATTCGTAAAATTTGCCAAAGTGTTGTACTCGGAGAGGATCAACTTACCCGCAAGCCAGATACAAAGTCTGACCTCCTGCAACAACTTCAAGATCTCTTCTTGGAATCGATAAAAAATAAGCTAACAGCTAGATTAATCTATGTAGACATTCAGAAAGAATATGCTGCCTGAAGACAAGTAAAACATAGATTTCTTCAAAAAGGAAGGCTGGAGCATCAATTACTAACCCAAATAGACCTTATTCTAATACACCAAGACTACAGACAAGTACTAAGTTAAGACTTTTACGTACGTCAAAGCCAATCCCCCAAACGATCCGGAAGCTGAAAAACCGCAGGTGTAAGATGAATAAAAAACGATAAATTATTCACAGCTGTTAGTTTGGGTGCGTAAAGTAAACTAAAAGCGTTGGATGGTGGCGGAGATGGGCGTGGTGGAAGGAGCAGTATAACTACTTACTATTCACTTCACTGACTGCCAACCGGGTGTTGGCTGGGAACGGTGGGTCTACCCGGGGCCAGATGTGAGTTCAGTTCCAGCTTAAGTGTTAGGGTCAATCGACTCCATTCTGGGGACGGTGGGACTACGTTCGGAGATGATAATGAACATGGTGATCCACGCATCTAGCAAAGTAGACGAGTTGGAGTACCAGTGGCTAAAACATCTCAAGGAAGTGATCACCTGATTTTTGATATTGAGAATATAGTTCTACTATCCATCTCTAACACCTATTGCGAAACTTAGAAATAAGCTTTGTGAAGAGCTGAAGAAATATGAATTTAGCAGATTGATAAATTCAAGCAAGGACATAGTGATAATTTAAGTTGGATAACGGTTAATTTAAATTGTAATTTAAATGAAGAAGGGAGGACCTGCCAAGTCTAAGCAGTTCAACGCCAAGGCCTACGAACGTCCGGGACTTACTGAGGAAGAAGTGTTGGAGATCAAGGAGGCATTCGACCTGTTCGACACTGACGGAGGAGGATCAATCGACCCAAAATGTAAGTGTTGTCTCATCTAGAACTCAAGGCAGCTATGACTTCTCTCGGATTCGAGTCAAAAAACCAGACGATCTATCAGATGATCGCAGATCTCGATGCGGACGGTTCTGGACAAATCGATTTTGAATAGTTTTTGGAGCTGATGACTGCAAGAGTGTCTGACAAGGATACTCGCGAGAACATTCGCAAAATTTTCAACCTCTTCGACGACGAGAAGACTGGGTTCATTTCCATCAAGAATCTCCGCAGAGTGGCCAAGGAACTTGGAGAGACAATCGACGAGAGTGAACTCCAGGAAATGATTGAAAGGGCCGATACTGACAATGACGGACTGGTTTCGGAGGAGGAGTTCTACAACATCATCACCAAGAAGACCTTCGCAGCCTGATAATACTTAAGTTATATGCATTACTCTGAACGTATGATACTATTGTCTAAACAAAACGATAAAGGGCTGATAGCAAAGAATTATGTGATATTGACTGTATAACGATGGGATAGTGATGAAAATACAAAGCCCGTGAGACTATCATGTTGGCTTTGGTCACTTGAGCGGGCTGATTGAGGTCTACCTGTTTTCTGCAACTTCCGAGCGCCTCCATCCGTAGCCGTACTTGGATAGAGACTAGACTTTGGGCTGTTCATCTGTGGGGGCACTGCCCATGTGATAGTTGCGTCTGCTACTCTTGCTCTATTAAATAAGGATAGGTGATTTAAACTTTTATTTCTATTTAGTCTATTATTGTTCCTATTGCTACGATTCCCTGGTTTTAAGGTATTCTTCTTTCATGCGGTCTTTGCGGACTGAGCGGTGCATTTCTTGCGATTTGATTTAATCATAGAGTTCGTAGCCCATGGCGAGGAACACGATGATGATGGCGAACCACTGCGAGAGTTTGACTGAGTGGCTGAAGAGGAAGATGCTGAGGAAGACGGTGAGGACTTTGCGTACGGTGGAGATGAGAGGGTAGATGTGTTGTTTAAAATTGGATATGACATAGTATACTGATACCTGGCTGACTATTTGCAGAAGAGAAATGGAGAAAAGGTCTTTGAGGACTGAGGGGTGGTCGATGCAGAAGGCTAGGGACTGTGTGAGCTCACCGCTCAGAAGGGCGAACACGAATATCAACACGAATGCGTAGAGATTGGAGGCGAGGAAGAGTTGGTTCTGGGTTGGCGAAAAGGTTGACTTGCAGTAGGCCTGGCTGTCGCTAAAGAGGGCGTCGAAGATGATGGCAACTACTAGGAGGAGGAAGCCAATCCACTTCTTTTCGGGGTGGAAATGGTTCTCTTTGGTTTTTTTGTCCTGAATCAGGCAATGCGTACTGACTCTAAGAACATAAACAGGCCTGCTCCGAAGGTGATCAGTATAGCGATATAGATTTTGCTCTTGGGGAGCTTGAGTTCCTTGTTTTTGGTGACTCGGGAGAAGAAGGCACCGATTATGACAACGAGGAGGTATCGTGTGTTTTTGGCGATTACTTGGAGGGGGTAAGAGATGAATAACAAGGCGTAGTTGGTGGGAAGGTAGTTGAGGGTGAAGAGGGCACCGAGTCTCCATCTTTACTTTAGTGGGATTCTATTTGGTTGTGAATCGTAGTAGTGGGCATAGAGGGTGCCGTAGATGACGCAGAGGAGGCAGCCGAGCCAGGTGACGAGGGTGGGGTATGCGAACATGTCTCCGGTTTGTGTTTGGTTGGACTTATACTTGAGGCTGAATCTGGATAGTATTAGAGTGACAGTTTTTCGACGTGGTAGCTGATGGCTAAAGTGGAGATGAGTATGCCGGAGGTGCCGATGAGTAGTTTGCGGGTGTAGTGGCTCATTTTTCGAAATGGTAATTAAAATCAGCCGTGGGTGATATATACAACGTGCCAATCATAATAGGCAGTTACTGCTTTCCGTTCTTTTAATTTATGTTTTACAATAATACTATATGCTGTTTTCAAGTTGAGAAATGGGGATAAATGATTGTAATAACCTAGATATGATCAGAAGATCGAGCTGTACATTTTACCCATGTTGGGGTCTGATTGTTTGAGTTCGCCGGTGGTGGAGGTGCACTGTTTGTTTGGGGAATCGTAGACTGAGTTGGGGGGACAGTTGGAGCAGAGACGGGTGGGTAAACTGAAGAGAGGGTTGCCGGCGGGGCACTGGATGCAAGCGAAACCGTCGAAGTAGGGCGTGGCAGCCGGGCAGTCCTGGATGTTGGGGTAGGCGGTTTTGTTGGCGTTGTAGTCGTCCTGGAACTGGCCGAGGGGCAGTCCTTCGAAGAGGAGGTTGGGGGAGGTGAGACTGGTCTGGTATTGTCCGACGGAGGGGGTGGCGCAGCGGTGGGTGTTGAAGTCAACTGATTGTCCGGCGGGGCAGGTGACGCAAGTGAAGGTGTCGTACTGGTAGTAGTTGTTGACGGGGCAGGCCGAGCAGTTGTTAGTGTTGGGGTTGTAGTGCGGAGTGGCGGCGGGGCAGGGCACGGAGCCATTTATGGCCACACGGGCGTCAACCATGGTGACGAGTTTTGAAAGGCCGGCGTCGGAACCGACAATCCACTGGCGGCTGGTGAGGTTGGGGTAGTAGTCTGGAAGTTTGGCGCAGGTGTGGGAGGTGTTGTTGTAGTAGAAGCCCACGGTGCAGTTGGTACAGACCATGGTTTCAAGGTTGTAGAGAGAGTTGGGGCAGGCGATGCAGGAGACGCCGTTGAAGAGGGGGGTTTCTGCGGGGCAGGTCTTCTTGGGGTCAGGGAGCTTCTTGGCCATGATGATGAGGTTGACCAAGGTGTGGTTGTCTTTCTCCAAATAGGTGTTGCCGAGGGTGATGGCGTCAGTGTTGCTGACCACTATGGCCTGCATGCAGGATAGGGTCTGCAGGGAGTAGTACTGTTCTACGCTGCAGGAGATGCAAGCGGTTCCGTTGTAAAGGGGGGCAGTGGCTGGACAGGGGGTGCTGGGGGTTGTTGAGTTGGCGATTGCTTGCGCGATGCTGGCTAGAGTGGCGTTTCCTCCCTCCACGTAGTTCTTGGAGGCGTTGAGGGCAGCGACATTGGTGACTGAGTTGGGAGCCTGGCAGGTCATGGTGGCAAGAACGACGTAGTTGCCGGGAGGACAGGCACCGCAGGCAGTTCCGGTCCAGATGGGTTGGGCGGGAGGGCAGGGTTTGTCGGGGTAGGGGTTTTTGAGGGCGGCGGCAATGAGATTGCTCATGGTGGCGTTGGCACTTTAGATATAGAGCTTTGAGGAAGCGATTGTTGCGTAGTCGGTCACGTTCTTGGGGGTGTAGCAGGTCGAAGTCTTGAGGTCGTATGATTGGCCCTGGGGACAGGAGATGCACTGGCCGGCAGAGGAGAGGGGAGTGGCTTCGGGGCAGAGTTTGACGGGGACGGGTCCGGTTTGGTTCAAAGCTAGGGCGTTGCTGGCAGCTAGGTTTTGGAGGGTGGAGTTGTCAATTTAGATGACTTTTCCAGAGGCCTTGAGGGCGGTGTCGTTGCTGAGGAGTTGGGCAGTGATGCATTGCATGGTTTTGAGGTTGACGAAGGTGTTAGCGGGGCAGGCTCCGCAGGCTTTACCGTCGGGTGAGGCAATTGGGGTGGTTTCGTTACAGACAATGGTGTTTTTGACGGCTGTTTGAGCGGCCTGTTGAGTTTTGAGATTGGCAATAGTGTAGTTGTCAACTTCGACGTAGTTCTTCAAAGCTGGGAGGTTGGTGACATTGATGCTAGGGTCACATGAGCGAGCGGTGGGATTGTAGAAGAGGTTAGGAGGGCACTGCTGGCATTTTTGGGTGGTGGAGTTGAAGAGGGGTCCTTCTGCGCCAGTGCAGCCGGTGCAGGTCGTTCCGTTGACGGCGAAGGGGGTGTCGGCGGGGCAGACTGCAGTGGGGCCGGTGGTGGCGTTTTGTGCTGCGAGGAAGGCGTCGACTGTGGTGCCGGGAGGAAGGAGCAGGTTGGGAGCGGCGGGGTTGGTGAGGAGGGTTTTCTTGGGTGTGCAGAGGAGGGTGTTGGGGTCGACGGTGCCGTTGCAGGTGTCGCACTTTTTGGTTTATATGTTGAACTTTTCGGAGGGGAGGCAGGTGAAGCAGGCGGTGTAGTTGCTGTACTATTCTGGTTTGCAGGCGAGGATCATGTTGTCTCCGCTGTTTTTGACTTTGTCGAGGAGTTCAGCTTTGTAGGCGGTGAGGTTGGTGTTGTTGGTGGCGAGGAGGTTGGTGAAGTTGGAGGAGATGTAGGTGATGTTTCGTTTTTTGCATTGCAAGGTTTTGTTGTCGTAGTACTCCATGGCGGCGCATTGGACGCATTTTTTGGTGGAAAGATCGAAAAGGGTGAAGGGTTATGGGCACTGAATGCAGGCAATGCCATCGAAGTAAGGGGTGGCGGCGTCACAGGGGTTGCTGGTGGCAGGGGCTGGGACAGTGGGGGAGATCAGATTGGGGGCAGCGGGGTTGGTGTCTTTGCCGGTGACTGGGGTAACGTAGGAGTGGGTGTTTGGATCGAAGACCTGTCCGGTTGGTGCGGTGATGCACTTGCTGGAGGTGAGGTTGAACTCATTGGGGCAGCTGATGCAGGTGACTCCGTCGAAGTAAGGTGCGGATTTGGAGCAGTAGGTGTAGTTGCTGGGGTCGTGTGTGCTGACGAATGTGGCTCGTTCTGCTAGTACGTTGGTGAAGTTGCCGGGAGCAGTGACCCAGTTGGTGCCTTCGAGGAAGGTGATGGAGTTGTTCTGGGGGGTGGTGCAGTTTTTGGTGTTAGGGCTGAAGGTCAGGTTGTTGGGGCAGTCTTTACAGGTGTTGCTCTGTACACTCCAGTAACTTGGGGTGTTGCAGCTGACGCAGTTGGTGCCGTTGAAGAAGGGCTTGTCGGTGGGGCAGGGGGTCTGGCCGGCGGGAGGGGTGGGGAGGGCTGCTGCGCCGTCGAGGAGGTAGTTGTCGACGCTGGAATAGTTGGTGAAGTGTGAAATAGGTACGCAGACGTGTTTGTCTGGGTTGATGGCGGTGTCGTATGGGCACTTGCTGCAGGTGGCGGACTCCATGTTGAAGACAGGGGTGGCTCCTGAGCAGTTGACGCAGGCTTTGCCGTCGAAGAAGGGTGCTTCGAGAGGGCAGTTGTTGATGCTGGTGTAGAGTCTGCTTCTGAGGTAGTACTGTTCGATGATATCGTCGATGGTTTGGTTTCCGAGCATCCAATTAGTGGCGTAGAGGTTGGTTTGGAAGATGGTGGGGGTGAGGACGATGGTGGTGTTGCAGTTGGTGTAGATCATGCGTTCGATGCTTTGGATAAGGACGTCCTGTTTGTTGATGTCTGTGTTGATGAGTGTGAGTTAGGGGTTGGGGGGGATACGGGCGGCTACTGTGCGGAGGTTGGCGAGTGACTTCTTGGCTACTTGTAGTTGATCTAGCATGGATATTTTTTGGTCGTTGGTGAGTTCGAGGCAGGCGGTCTTGGAGAGGTTGAAGGGAGGGATTAATGAGTTTTGAATTTCGAAGACCTTCTCCCGTTCGGAGGCGATGGCGTTTTACATGATGATTACTTTCTCACTGGTGACGTTGGTGGCGTTGACCTGTCCCTCGATGGTCTGGATGTTGGTGATCAGTCCTGAAATTTGTTTTTCGAAAGAGGTCTGCTGGTCCTTGAGGGCTTGTAGCTCCTGGCTGGCGTCCATGTGTTGCTGGGAGGCGCAACCGAAGTGTAGGGTCTGAGCTGACTGCAAAAGCAGGATTGCACAGAGTAGAAAGCCTAGTTTTGTGGCCATTTGAATATTGGAGAATAAAAATTATTGGGTTTTGAGTGTTTTCCAATAAAAACAGCAGGACCGTTCTTTTTATTCGCCATATCCACTCCCATGTTGATGGTATCCAAAATAAAAGGCATAATATGGAAATCAAGAAACTGGCGCTTTTTGCAAAACAGACGCTAGTTACTGATTTCTAATAAAATTACAATTAATCATTTTACAGTGATTAAAGCAAATATTTTACGGCGGAAAAGGGAAGTAAACTTGATTTACGACCATATTTGAACCGAAACTATCATTTGTTTTTCAATTTTGCTGATCATTCAGCAAACAAAATGAATAGACCAAAAGGGTAAAAAAATAAAAAATAAGTATCATTGAAGCGATTCAAACTGTAAAAAAATGAAATTGTAAGATAAAGAGGTGAGTTGAATGGGGTGGAACAAGAAGACTTAAATTAATGACTAATATTATAAACCAGAGCTATATTCTTCGATCGATGGAAAGCACTCAGCTCAGAAACATCCAAAACATATAAAACTCGCTCTCACTTCTCAAAATCAAAATCGACAACTTGGCTAGAATCAACACTCAAAAAGAAGAAACGCTCAGCAGGATCATACTCTCCTCTATACCTATTCTCTAAAAAAAAAGCAAAGAGCACCAATTGAGGGCGGAAACACAAGTCAAAAAATCACTTCAGGAAAGCAGATATGATGGACTCAAGAAAAAGTACGAAGAAAGCAGACTCATTAACGAAAAAGAGGGTGCTCGCAGCAAGGAATTGCTCACCATAATGAAGCAGCATAATAGTCTCCATCTCAAGGAATCCACTCGCCAAAATGAACTAAAAATCCGTCGTATCAAAGAAAACAACCTCAATGAGAAAAAACAGCAACGCGCCCGGGTCAAACAGAAGGAGTAGGAGTCACAGAACCGCATTCAACAATTCCGTGTACAAAGGTATACCTTCTATTATATAGACAGCAGGAGCTAAAACTGAAAAGACATAACTAGAGCAAATAGAATGAAGAAAAGATACAAAATCTAATGGGAAAATTGCAAGATTTTGCTTCAAGGGAGAGCATGATGGAAAACAAAATTAGGTGTTCCGAAGAAAATATTAGCAAACTAAAAGGAGTTATCAGGAATGTGGAGAAAATGCCCATCCAGGAGTTTGAAACCTTCAAGAAAAACGTGATGAGTTCAGTCGACACAAAAACGAGTATGAAGAGCGTCTCTGAAGCGTTCCTCGTATATGCAGCAACCCGTGCCACTCTAAATTGATGTTTATTGCAATAAAAGTAATCAAAATTGACTATCAGTTCAGTATTCAATCATTTCGCCAACCTGTCCTGGTCTGCCATTTTTTTCAAAATCAATTCGTCCTCCAACCGTTACTTCTCATCTATCTCCTCTTTCAAACGGCGAAGCTCCACAATCGCAGCTCCCAAGCCATCTCCCTCCTTCGCTGAAACCAGAAAACTTTTGGCAGCCACCCTTTCCGAAAAAATCTAAAACTTGGTCTCACTGTCTCTCAAGCAGTCCTTTTTGTTAAAGATCACAATTCTCTTCTTATCCTTAAAGGCATTATTCTTGTACTAAAAGAGTTAGTTTTCTAGAATACGGTACTGCTCCAAAGGATCGCTATGCGTAATATCCAACATAAAAATAAGAATCTTGGTCCTCTCAATGTGTCTCAAAAACTAGAAACCGAGTCCTTTGTTGTTGTGCGCGTCCTCAATTATTCCCGGAATATCTGCTATTGTCATCGAGTAGTCATCCACAAACTTCACATGCCCCACTGACGGTTTTAAAGTAGTAAACTAGTAATTTGCTATTTTAGGTAGCGCTCGAGTAGCAGCCGCCAAAAAAGTTGATTTGCCAATGTTGGGAAACCCAACCAAACCGATATCAGCCAGAGTCTTCAACTAGAAATACACTATCTTTTCTTCCCCCTCAGCGCCCCAACGCTCCTCCACTGACATATTCTGGTGCTGTCGATTGCCCTTTCCTCCTTTACCGCCCTTAGCAAGTACAAAATGTTGCTTGTCATGGTGCAAATCAACTAACAAATGTTTGCTCTATTTCTCTTCGTCAATCTTTATCTCGTAGATCAAAGTACCTGCAGGCACACGCAGTAAGGTCTTGCCTCCGTTCTTGCCCTCCTTGCCATTGTTACCTGCATTAAGGCACCCATACCCCCGCTTTGTCCATCAACTCCCTTAATCGATCTATGCCTCAAACTAGATAAATCGTGTAAAGGCCGGTGCGCCTGCACCTCAATATTCCCGCCTTCGCCTCCATCACCCCCATCTGGAGCACCGTATCGTATCTTCTTATCGGAAAAGTATGCAATAGCTCCGTTGCCACCCTTGCCTGCCTTCAGCATTAGCTTAACACTGTCAGAAAAATTCTTAAGCTCAAATTTGGATATTTTGGTCTTTTAGCGCTCGACTATCTCCACTGTTTGGCAGAAAAAGTAGCTCGCCCGTCTGAGGAGAGAGTGCATTATAAAAGGGCAATTATTAAATATAATAGTGCTCAACTCAGCAACACCCTCGAACTTTTGTCATTGAAGAATCTATTAAGAATTTCTCTTCCAATCACAACCCAAAACAAGTGAACGATCAAATAAAATTACTGAACTTCTCTTTGATTTTTCCAAAAAAGAACTCGTACATTGCTGGTCGTTCTGCTACTTTCTTCTCCCAAGCTGATCCCTTGTAATTCTTCACATTCTTCAGGATGTTCCTGAAATAGTCAAATGCAAAGATCCTGGCGCTTTTGTTGATGATGAACAGAGGTAGGTAGTTCATCTTCATATCCACCTTGCTCGCTAATCGGATCTTAGCTCGGCCCTTGCTCACTGGAATGTACTCAACAATAAAAAACTTGTACTCCAGCCGCACGTACTTCTCGTTGGGGGGAGGCACCTGGTACCCGTATTTCTCTTGCGCGCGCTTGTTTTCGTTAATGGTCTTGGAGTACAAAAACAGTCCTCCAGTATCCTGAATGCGGTCGTAACCCACAGCGTAGAAGTAGGTCTAGCGGTCGGACAGAAGTGGAATATAGACCTTACTTGTTCCAATTCGCTGGTTCCGACTTATCTGCTTCACTTCTGAGCAGTCGTAGCAAAAGGGCACGTAGTCTCCCATCAGATCGATCTCTGCCACAATTGACAAAAATTAAATTGGAGGAATCGGGAACTAACCAGTAATCCTTATAGCGATTTGTTTTTCCTCCTCATACACCTTGTACTATAGTGTGATGCCATCATCTGCCTTATCGAACACCCAGCCAGGTTTATCGAATTACTAATAGTATCCAGTCATTTCCATGTACTCCTCAGTTATGTCGCTAATGAGAGCCTATCGGTCCTTGGGCATCTCCACCTTCTTGCCCAGTTTCTCCTTGTAGTCCGCTGCCTGCCTAAACGCTTCGTCGATGTTATGTTCGCGATAGTTGCGCTATACTTTCTCCCAGATCTAATCAAACTGGTTGAGGTAGTACGAATTCGAGATGGACTGTTTGCTCTTTACCGGAGACGCCAGTTCCTGTTCATTTTTCTTCCTGAAGATGTCTTGGGCTTCGTTGGGATTGATCTTGAACATATAATTCGACTTGGCCAGCAGTTTTTCCTACTCCGGGCCGTACTCCAGCTTACGTGATGTACGTTCGCTCCTAAGGGTGTAGATATCCGGGCGCATGCAGTTGATGAATAGCTATGAATCTATGATTTCGAGGATGTCATCGACGATTGACTGGTGGTTCTTCTTCTGATTTAGAACAGAATTACAATCTATGAAAAATCGTGTTTCCCGAAATCTAGCATCAATTGCTTGAACTCCTAGAAGTAAACTGAACGCACTGTCTACGGAGTGTTGCTGTTCGCGTACTGCTGAAGCAGCGAGGCCTGA
>ERZ724520.1620-NODE-1620-length-11067-cov-30.079913_pt1 | contig 11067 bp, 10 predicted proteins | sample MGYA00376053_ERZ724520 | MGnify/ENA primary metagenome ERZ724520 (study PRJEB28724, sample SAMN07190886) | activated sludge metagenome | isolation source: activated sludge of sewage treatment plant in Hong Hong | place: USA: Christiansburg, Virginia | collected... | reverse complement strand
CCGTTTCTTGATGGCACCCGACGTCATGGTGATCACCGAGACCCGCACCACGTTCGCGGAACGAGGCGGCCACACGTTGTGGAGCGAGCCGCCCAGGACCACCCGCCACGACGCCGACGAGCGGACCGTACTGTTGTCGAGGCGTCCGTTCACGGAGGTCGACCGGGTGGGCGCACCGGGCCTGGAGGCTGCATTCACGCCCCTGAGCATCGTGACCGGCGGGACTCCGGAGGGAGCCGCCCGGCCGGGCATCGACCACATTGCGCTCAGCCGACACCTTCGCCCCGAACGGGTGTGGGGCAGGCCCAACGACGTCGCTGGACACCGCTTGTCAGACCACGACGGCTCCGGGGCGGACATCATCGCAGTCACGACATAGGGTCCGCCGAATGAACGCCGATGAGGTCAACACCATGCTCGCGGAGCACTTCCCGGGTGCGGGCGCCAACTGCGCCGAGCTTGGCGCCACCTACGCAGTCGCCTCAACCGAGCTTGGTGAGCTGTCGATCCGACCCGGCGGCTACGTATCGGGCCCCACCCAGTTCGCCATTGCTGATGCCGCCCTCTGGTACGTCACGTTCGTGGCCATTGGCCGGATCGAGCCGATGGCGCTCACCTCCGAGTTGTCGATCCGCTTCCTCCGCCCGGCCCAGGGCAAGCGCATCTGGGCACGGGCCGACCTGGCGACCGCCACCCGCCGATCGGTGGTCGGTTCGGTGTCGGTGTGGATGGACGACCACTCCGACCGTCCAACCGCCGTGGCCCAGGGAACCTACGTTTTGCCTCGCCCCGAGTAGACCATCGGCATGGACATCCCACCACTCGACCGTCTGCTGGCATGCGGCGAGATCCGCAACCTGGTGGCCCGGTACGCCATCGCCACCGACGCCCGGGATCTCGACACGCTGGTCAGCCTGTTCGTGGACGACGTCAACGTCGGCCGTCTCGGCACCGGCCGTGATGCGCTGCGAGCCAGCTTCGATCAGGCCCTGCGGGGCATTGGTCGATCGTTCCTCTTCGTCGGCACGCAGACCATCGACCTGAGCGACGCCGACCACGCCACCGGGCAGGTGTACTGCAAGGCCGAGATCCAGGACGGCGACCGCTGGATCCACCAAGCCATCCTGTATGGAGACACCTACGAACGGCGGAACGGTCGCTGGTACTTCGTGCGCCGGATCCACGAGTTGTTCTACGGCGCCGAGGTGGGGGTGAACCCGCTGATGCTTCCTCCCGCCAACTGGCCAAAGAGTCACGACGGCCTGGGCACCCGCCCGGAGGCCTGGAACACCTGGCGCGAGTTCTGGTCGGACGGCTGATCGCACTCTATGGTTCAGATATATGGGACGATCAACGATCAGCGTCAAACTCCTCCTGATTCTGACCGTGGGGGGTGTCTGCCTGACCGGCTGCGGTCAGGCCACTTCGACGAGCACTGCCAAGGCTGCTGATTCGACCACCAACAACAGCACGACCACAGCACCAACCACGACTGCGATCCCAGCGGCCGCGACCGAGCCCCCTCCGCCGACCACACCCCCGACGGCCACCGCCCCGAAGCCGACCGCAGCGGCCGCGACCGAGCCCCCTCCGCCCACCACACCCCCGCCGGCAGCGCCAGAGCCTCCCAAGGCTCCCCAGGCAGGGCCGGAGTACTTCTTCGACTCCTACGGCTCGCGCTATGCCGCATTCAAATCGCCGAGCGGCGGAATCACCTGCGACATCCATAACGACGCCGCCGACTGCATCGTTGTTGAGAACTCCTGGAACGACATACCGCCAGACGAAGGCTGCGATGCAACGTGGGGATTGTCGGTCGCAGTATCTGACGGCGAGGGGATTTTCACCTGCCGTGGAGACGCAACCGCACAAGGCCCGGTGCTCCCCTATGGGTACGAGATTGAATTCGGACCCTTCCTCTGCCACAGCAAGGAGACCGGGGTCACGTGCGATAACCAAGAGACCGGCCACGGTTTCAAGGTCAACCGGGCATCGTTCGACCTGTACTGACAATGATGCCCCAGACCCTTGGACGGCCACAAGGGGAGCGAAACCCAGCACCAGATGACCTCAGTCGAGGTCTGAGGGCCGGATCATCTCCGGGGACCACCCCTCCAGTACCGCCCCAGTCTCACCCCTCACAGAAATGCCAGGAGAACCGCGAGAACTGCCGTCGTTAGTGTGACTCAATGGCCTACGACGAGCAGCTCGCCGACCGAATCCGAGAGCTGGTTGAGGATGAGCCCGAGCTGACCGAGCGCAAGATGTTCGGGGGCCTGGCCTTTCTGGTCGGCGGCAATATGGCCGTGGCAGCCGGAGGAAAGGGCGCCATGATGGTTCGGGCGGGAGCCGAGCGCGCCGACGACCTACTCGACCAGCCAGGCGCAAGCATCGTCGTGATGCAGGACCGACCGATGACCGGCTGGATCGAGATCAAAACAGAGCACCTCGCCACCATCGATCGGCTCAGATTCTGGGTGGAGGTGGGCGTCGGCTTCGCCCGCACCCTCCCCGCCAAATAGCCCGCCCCGTGGGGGTTTGACCCTCAGCTGGTTGGGCGTAGTTGGTACTCCCGAATGACCTTCGGACCGAGACCGGTCACCAGGTTGCCCCATCGGCTCCAATGCATCCGCCATTCCAACACGAGCCGATGTGCCGTGCGTGGTGGTTCACCAGAATGAACGATCCGTCAAGGATTCGGACACGAGCTTCTGTTCCCCATAGACGGCGTGGAAGTGCGGCGAAGCACGGTCCTTTCAGCACATGTAGATGATGATCCCGTAGATCTCGCTCAAGCGCCGCTCAACGCCAACATATGCATGCGCTGGACAACGAGCCTTGAGGCTCCGCCGTCTCCGTTTTGGCTGAGCGGGAAGGCGAAGCCCAGCCGGCCGGTGGTGGCCGGCAAACTGGCGCCATGTCACGACGGCGGAAAGGTCAACGTAAGCAGGGCGGGCGCACCACTCCCAAAGGCGGGCGCCCCGGGTTCCGCCCCACCGGCGGCGGCCCGGCGGGACTCCCCTCGATTGGCGGCCCAGGCCCCTTCGACTCCGGCGCGCCGCCGTCGATCACCGGCCTGTTCGACCCGATCGCCTCCCTCTTCAGCCCAGACCGCGACGATCACCCGTCGGAGATCGAACGGATGGCGTGTGAGTTGGTCGGGCTGACACAGTCGATCGCCGCCGACCAACCGTTGCCCGGTGGGCCCGCTTCGTCGCGCCCCAGCAGGATCACCGGCATGGCGCCCCCGGGTGACGCCGAGGACATGTTGACCTCGGCGGCTCTGGCCCTTGCCGAGAGCCAGCAGTTCCGGCCCGAGGCGCGTTACGTCGACTGCCTCCGGCCGATTCTCCCCTTCTGCGCCTCGTCGGCCCACGCGGAGTTGACACGGCGGATCGACCGGCTGGAATCGAAGATCGGCGCGCCATTGTGGGCCGATGCCGTGTGGAACGCCACAGCCATCGGTGGCTGGCACGGCTGGGATGACCTCGGCGACCTCTCCACCATCGGTGTCGAGCTGCGCTGGCCGGGCGGCTGGTCCGACCAGGTGCTGTTCGCCAGCATCATCGTTCAGGAGGGGCCATTCGTTCAGGAGTTCCTGGTAACCACGATCGATGCGTACCGCCGCGTGTTTACGCCCGGCACCCCCTGGCAACCTGGCCCGAACGATCCGCCCTGCCGTGCGGACGTGATCCGCCACCTCGAATCGATCGACGTCGCCGAGGCGGCGGGGCTCATCTGCCACGCCATGGACATCACCGACCTCATGGTCGACGCTCCCGTCGCCGACGACTCCTACCTGTACACGCCGCTGGCCCGCCAGATCCTCGGCGGCGTGCCCTCGGTCGAACCTCCGGAGCCCGAGCCGGCCACGCACAACGAGCGGGAAGAGCTGATCAAGGACTTTCTCAACGCCGACGGCGTCGCGGAACAGGTGGGATACACCGACGATCCCGAACTGGCGCAGGAGGTCGGGGAGTTTTGCGAGCTCTTCATCGACTACGCCGAGCGGTACGCCGGAGGCGACATCCACCGCTGGTCCCCCATGGTGGTGGAGGGGTTTCTTCACTTCTACGGACAGAAGGTGATCGCCGACGACGCCACCGACGAAATACTCAAGCCGGTGCTCTCCACGTGGATCGGATATTGCCACCGGCTGAAGGGGTGGGCGCAGTCGGTTACCGACGCGGCTCTCGCAGCCCTCGACGAGCATTACGGGTCTGCAGTCGGCCACAACGGGGACGACCTCGATAACCCCATGCTCCAGATGATCCGGATGGCAGCGGAGCGGGGCCTCGACCTGGACGACCCGGAGGCGATCCAACAGTTGGTCGGCGACTGGGACGACCGGCAGGCCTGGACCACAGACCTCGTGTGGCCCGCAAAGGGCGCCGCCCCCATGATGTGGGATCACGTGCCCGATGAGGCGGTGGAACAGTGCCAGGCGGTGTTGGCGATCGCCGAACCGGTGCTGACCCGGCTGTTCACCCCCGACCATCTCACCTCGGCCAGGCGCATGACGATGGACCTGGCCGGTACACACACCCAGCAGTTCCTTCGGGGGCGACCCGACGTCTGGGCGGCCGCGATCACCTACGCGGTGGCGCAGGTGCACAGCGCCTTCGACTCGATGTCCCGACTGTTCGGCTTTGGCAAAAAGCTCACCCCACAACAGCTGATTGACGCGTTCCCTACCGTGTCCAAGGCGGCGATGACCAGCAAGGCCACCATGGTGCGTGACTGGTTGGACGCAGACGGCAGGGGCCGACGTCGCTACAACCGGGTGGCGGCATCCGCCGGCCCGTACCCGTTTCCCGAACACCGAGGATGACCCGGCACATCGACATCGTGATCGAGCCCGACATTGCTGCCGTGGAGATCCTGGTCGAAGAGTTCGATCCAACCCGGTTCCACGTCGGCGACACCCTCCGATGGCCAGTTGGCGGAAATGGTGGCGATTCTTGAGGCTCCGCGAGCGACGCTCGACGACGAGCACCTGGCCTGGTGGCCCCAGAAGTTGGGCGTGGACGAACTCCTTCAGCGGGGCTCGAAATCTCGCAGAGTAACCAACACCTCGACGCCCGGCGCCATGGCGGCGTGGCGTGGGGCTCGTCGTTCTGGTCGGTTCTGCGACAGCATGGGGTGATGATCGACCCTGGCTCCACGCCCGCACCCGAGATGAATCCGGCGGGCACCACCGGTCCCCCCAACCAGACCGAACGAGACCGGGTGGCTGTCGAGAACATCGAGGTGGAGAAGGCAGAGTCGGTCACCGTCACGTTCGCCGATGGCGAGGTGGCGGTGTTTGGCTTGGAGGACCTGCGCCGAGCCTGCCCGTGTGCAGGATGCCGCAGCCGACGCGATCAGGGGCTGGAGGCATGGCCGGAGCCCCGCAGCCCCAGGCCACTCCTCATCACCGATGCCGCGCTGCACGGAGCCTGGGCGCTGACGTTCACCTGGAACGACGGCCACTCGGCCGGGATCTATCCGTTCACCTCGCTGCGGCGCTGGTATGACGGCGAGCCGACCTATCTCCCCGACTCCGGTCTCGGTGGGTCCCCCAAGGGCCAACCGGACGAGTAGGCAGCCTTCAATAGCGCCGATCGTGCGAATGCGCGCGAACCTCGCGGCGCACTGCCACTCGAAGCTAGGATTCGCACAACGATGAACGGCGGTTCAAGGTGGCTTTAACGAGCGGAAATGGCGACGACATGCCCTCCGGAACCATCCTGTGACCCGAACGCGCCGGTTGGGCGCAACGCTTGCGACCACGCTGTTGGCCTTGGTCGCCCTGTCGCTGGGCAACCCCCCGGCCGGCGCCCAGCCGGACGGGGTCGAGGTCACGGTGCAACCCGGGCCGGCCGGCGTGGTGCCCACAGCCCCGCGACTACCCGTGCGGGTCACCCTCCGGTCGGAGTCATCCCGCACTGTCAACCTTGAAGTGACCACTTCGACCGGCAGCCAGTTCTACCGGGTGGAGCTGAACTCCGGTGCACCGACACAGACCAACGCAGTCATGCCTCGCCCGTCGGGACGCATCGAGGCCACCGTCCGGACGCTCGACGGGGATCGCCTCGGGTCGGGCGAGTTTCTGTTGGACCCGAAGAACGAACGGGCCAACGTCGTTGGCATCGGCACCTCGATCTCCGGCGGGAACAAGCCGCGGAACGTACCGTCGATTGCCAAGATCGACGAGGCCACCCTCATCCCGCTGGACTCAGAACTGCTCGACGTCCCAGGCGCGTTGGACGCGTTGGGCGCCCTGGTGCTCGGTCCCGGCGACGTCGAACGCCTGAGCGACGACCAGCAACGGCGGGTCTCGGCCTGGGTGGCGAGGGGCGGCAACCTGGCGCTGGACCAGGCCCGCACCGACCCGCTGCCAGTGCTTGGCACAGCGGCCGAGGCGGGAGACCGCACGGCCGTGGGCACGGGGTGGGTGCGTTTTACCAATGGGCTGGGGGCGAAGGGTGACTGGTCGCAGGTGGTGGAACCGGCCGTCGCCGCCGATGGGCAGCCGGGCCAGGAGCAGTTCATCGACGACCTGGGCTTCGGACCCGACGGGATGTGGAACGACATGCTGGGGGGCGTCGGTTTCCTCCAGGTCAGCTACCTCCCGGCGTGGGTCATCGGCCTGGCGGTACTGGTCACCGCGTTGTTGGTGGGACCGGTCCTGTGGTGGGCGCTGCGGTCTCGAAAGCGGCGGCGCCTGATGTGGCTGGCCGCACCGACCATGTCGCTCGTCGTCGCCGGAGCGCTGCTGTTGGCAGGTCGCGGGGCCCTGGCCGATGCGTCCACCACGGCCATCGGCTCGGCCGTGTCAACCGAATGGGGCACCAGCGGCATGCTGGCTCTGGGCACCACCCCCGACGACTCGGAGTTGGTGCTCGGCGACCAGGGAGAGGTGTGGGCGTCCAAACCACGGGCGGTTATGACCGGCAGTGGCACCGACCGGCGCGCCGAGCAACCATTGGGCACGAACGACTTCGGCTACGCGGGCATCGGCACGGTGTCGGTTGATGACGGCGCCGCGGTGTCGCTGAATGCCGTGGACCGCCCGGACGGGAAGGTCGACGTGTCGGTGACCAACCACACTGCGGGCCCGCTCGTCGACGTGAACATCGGCGGCTTTTCTCGGCAACGGGGGTTCGGCGATGTAGCGGCGGGTGCCACCGAGAAGATGGAGTTCGAGGCCACCGAGGATCTCAATCCGTTGACGGAGGTCTTCCCGTCGAGCAACGTCGACGGCGGGTGCGTGGACATGTTTTGCACCGGCCTCCCCCCAGGCGATCAGTTCGGTCAGGGCGGCGTGAAGCCCGTGGCGGCGCGTGGTCGCATCACCGTCTCCGGCACGCTGAACGCCCCGTTGAACGTGGGCGGCAACTCTCACAAAACGTCGCTGTACGTCACCGTCAGCGCGCCGGTGGTTCCACCCAAGAACGACCCAACAGCGGGCGCGGGGACCAGCATCAAGGTGGAGACCGTCGGCGAGCCGCTCATCGACCCGAATGCGATCATCGACGCGACCGGCCTCGAAGACGACAGCGGCCTCCCCGTCGACGATTTCGACGAAGGCGGTGGGGCCCCTCCGGTTGGTCTTGACGGGCTTCCGAGCGCCGAACCTCCGGCCGACATGCCAACACCAAGCCCTGCCACGGTGGTGGGAGCGGCTCAATCCGATCCGACCTCAGAACCACTGCCGACCTTCGTTCGGATCTCGTCGCCGCTCGATCTGCCGGCGGCCGTGTGCGCCGCGCACACCGTGATCGACGACGCCCAGCTGTGGACCGGCGCCACGTGGGAGCCACTCCCCATGAAGGACGGACGGTTCAACGACAAGCGCTTCGCCGAGCCCAACGAGGCCCAGCGCTACAGGCTTCCCGCCATCAAGGCCGGAGACGCTGTGTTCCTGCGCTTCACGTCCAACCTGGCCGCCAACCCGGCGGCCGCGCTCAACTGCTCGGAGGCGCCTTGACCGCTGCAGAGAGCTCTCCCACCCCCACGATGATTCCCGGACCATCTGGGCCGGAGACCGACGACGCTGCGGTGGTGACGTCACGTCTCACCAAGGCCTACGGCAAGAACACCGCCCTCAGCGAGGTTTCCGTGGTGGTACCCACCGGCTCGGTATGTGCCCTGATCGGCCCCAACGGCGCCGGCAAGTCCACGCTGATGTCCATCGTGGCCACCCTGCTGAAACCCACCTACGGCACGGCGACGGTGTTCGGCCGGTCGACCACCAAACCAGCTGAGATTCGGCCGCTGATCGGTTATGTGCCCGACGTGCTGGGCACCTACGCCGGTTTGACGGTCACCGAATACCTGCGGTTTTTTGCCGACGCCTACCGCATCCCCCGGGATGACCAGCAGGCGATCGTCGATGGTCTGCTGGAGTTGGTGGACCTGGAAACCAAGCGGGACAGCGACGTCAACACGCTGTCCCGAGGCATGAAACAGCGCATCGCCCTGGCCAGGGCACTGGTTCACCAACCCAAGCTGCTGATCCTGGACGAGCCCGCATCCGGGCTTGACCCGCGGGCCCGAGTTGAGCTGAAAGACATCCTGTTGCACCTGCAGACGATGGGCACCACGGTGCTGATCAGCTCGCACATCCTCGGCGAGCTCGAGGCGATGTGCTCCCACGCCATCATCCTGGAGCGCGGACATCTGGTCGGTTTTGAAGACCTGGGTGCACCGGCCGAGCGTGCCGTGGTGGTGACCTTCACCGGCGGTGGGACCGAGACGTTCACCGTCGCCGACGAGGACGCGCAGGTGGAACTGGTACGAAAGCTGGTCGCCGACGGCCGCCCGGTGGTGTCGGTGTCTGAAGGCGTCACCGGCCTTGAGGAGCGATTCCTCGCCCTCACCCGAGGAGACCTGAACTGATGCAGCCACCACGTGTTGGGCCAACCCGAACCCCGGCTCCTGGCGGGAGTGTGAACACGTGAACGCGCCCTCGCTCTTCTCGAACCCACTGGTACGACTGGAGTTCATGCGGCGCTTTCGGGGCGGCCTGGCGGCGTGGGGCATTCCCCTCATGGTGTTCCTGCCCGGCGTCGCCGTGGTCATCGCCTATCTGGCGGGCACCTCCAACCAGCAGAACGACCTGATGGATCAGGGCTTCGGTGGAGCCGGAGCCATGATGGCCGACGGCATCAGCGTCAACCAGGTGGACAACTTCGGTGAGCCGATGTTCTTCGCGTTGATGGTGACGGCGCTACTGGCGTTGATGGTGCTCGTGCCCGCGGTACTGGGCGGATCGATCGCCAGCGAGCGAGACGCCCAGACGCTGCAACCCTTGCAGTTGACGTCGCTGCGCCCCTCGGACATCGTGGCCGGAAAGCTGGTGTCCTCGCTGGCCTACCTGCTGTTGTTGCTGACATGCCTGGCACCGGCGATGACCATCCCGTTTCTGGTGGGTGGCGTGACGCTGTCCGGAGTGCTCAAGTCGTTTGGCCTGCTGTTTTTGGTGTGCGTGGAGCTGGCGGCGATGGCGTTGGCGATCAGTGCCGCGCTGCGACGGTCCGTCAGCGCCATCATCACCTCGTTGCTCGCCACCGGATTTCTCATGGTGGGCCCGTTCGTCATGATGGGTGTCGCGTTCATGGTTGGATCCCGCAACCTTGGCTTCCAGGGTGACCGCAGCGTGTTGCGCCTCCTGGGGTCGTTCTCACCGGTGTCGCTCTTTTCGTGGGTGGGCACCGTGGGATCGGTGGACACCGGCGGGTTCGCCGGCACCTCGGGACGCGTGTGGTCGCTGGTGTGGTGGGCCGTGATCACGTTCGGGTCGTTGTTGATCGCCCGTCGTTCGGTGACCGCCCCGACCGTCAGGGACCGATGACGCCCGAGCAGTTGCTGGGTGCCGCCCGCCGGCGGCTGCGTGGGATCATCGCCGGGCGGGCCGTCGTCCGGCTCGCCTGGGTGGCGGCGCTCTGCACGCTGGCCGGGGTGCTGACAGCCCGCTGGGTGGCGTGGCAGCCGCTTGAGTTGCTGGCCCTGCTGGTGCCCGTGGTGGTGCTGGCGGCCTGGGTCGCCTGGGCGGCGACCCGTCCGATGCCCGAGGCCGCCGTTGCCCACGTGGCCGATCACGGCCTGGGCAGCCACGACGCCCTGGCCGCCTACCTCGAATTCGCAGAGGGTTCACCGCAGTTCAGCGAGCGGATTTCCGAGCGGGCCTCGAGGGTGGCCGGGTCGGCCGAGCTGAAGCGCGCGGTGCCGGCGAGCCTCATCGGTCCCCGACACGAGGTGGGGCGGTACCTCGGCGTCGCCGGGCTGACCGTGCTGTGTGCGGCCGGGCTGGCATTCCTCGACAATCCTCAGGATTCGGCCCGGGAGCAGCGCCGACGGGAGACGGCTGCGGTGGAGCGCGCCCAGGACGACCTGGAGGCCGCAGCCGACAAGCTGGGCGACGATGCTGCGGCAGCCGACAAGCTGAATGCCCTGGCCCAGGACCTTGACGGCCTCGATGCTGCAGCTGCCACCGAGGCGCTGGCCGACGCCGAAGCCAAGCTGCAGACCGACGCCGGAGCAAACCTCGACTCGGCGCTGGCCGCGACGGCCGGGCTGGACGCCTCGCTGGCCGCCCGCCCGTTGCCCGGAGCCCAAAAGCCTGGTGACGGGGCCCCGCCCGGTGAGACGCCGAGCGATGCTGCCGGCCGGCTGGCGGAATCGGCCGGCTCGTTGGCCTCGCTCAACGCAGACCAGAAGGCCGAGCTGGCGAAGCGGCTGGAAGACCTGGCGGCCACGCAGGCAGCCGGGGCGCCCGAGGTGGCCGAGGCCATGAAAGCGGCGGAGGAGGCCGTCAAGGCGGACGACCCCGGCGCCGCCGCGACGTTGGAGGCTGCGGCTGCGGCTCAGGCGGCACAGGCCAAGTCGGTGGGTCAACGTGGCGAGGCCCGGCAGGCCGCCGGTGCCACCGGAGCGGCGCGGGCCGATGTGGCTTCGGCCGCCAACCCCAGCGCCAACTCCGGTGATGCCCGCGCACAGGCGGCACCCGGCGAGGACCAAGGCAAGGGCCAAGGCAAGGGCCAAGGCAAGGGCCAAGGCAAGGGCCAAGGCAAGGGCCAAGGC
>ERZ724520.1619-NODE-1619-length-11068-cov-4.293653_pt1 | contig 11068 bp, 12 predicted proteins | sample MGYA00376053_ERZ724520 | MGnify/ENA primary metagenome ERZ724520 (study PRJEB28724, sample SAMN07190886) | activated sludge metagenome | isolation source: activated sludge of sewage treatment plant in Hong Hong | place: USA: Christiansburg, Virginia | collected... | reverse complement strand
ATAAATATCTATTTATTACTAAAACAGTTAATAAACTTACTTGTTTAAGTTTTAAGTAAATAAACCCAGAAACTCTTTAAAAAAAATCAAAAAAAAACCGTTAGAAATTTCTAACGGTTTTACTTTTTAGTGATGAGCTTCTTCATGGTGCTCTTCTGCAGCACCGCCATGATGTTCTCCTCCTTCATGAGAAGAAGAATGAATAGCTTCTAAATTTTTCTTTTGATTTACAAACATAGATTCTACAGTAGTTTTATTTTGCTTATCTCCACTATAAGTTCCTTCTGTTAATACAATAAAAATTGTATAAGAAATGAAAATAGCATAAGGAATTAAAATAATGTATTTAAAGAATTTAACTTCATGTCCTAAATGCATAAACCACATTACAATAGCAGCAGCCTTAGCAATTGTTAAACCAATAAATAAAACCTTTAACCAAGTTGTACCGCTCCATCCATGAGATGGGGCCATAGAACCAATAATTAATTCAAAAACTGTAATAGCTAACATTATCCAAAACACATTCCATAAAGTACGGCGTGCTTTTTTTCCATCTTCCTCACTATGGTGAGCCATTAATTCGTATGCTGGGTAATCGTCGTGAAATTCTGACATAATATATAAATTTTAAAAGTAAATTATGATTTTTTAAATTATTAATAGTATTAAAGTAAATAGAAGAATGTAAATACAAACACCCAAACTAAATCTACAAAGTGCCAATATAAACCAACTTTTTCAACCATTTCGTAGTGCCCACGTTTTTCGTAAGTACCTTTTAAAACATTTAAGAAAATGATTAAGTTAATTACAACACCAGAAAATACGTGAAATCCGTGGAAGCCTGTAATAAAGAAGAAACAATTTGCAAACTGAGGAACAGCAACTGCATATTCATTTACAGTCATATTTGCACCATAAATACGTTGTTCTACAAATTTACCTAAACCTTGATCCCAAACTGTAGCAATAGCACCAGTATCAGTACCTTTAATAAAGTGAAACCATTCCCAAGCTTGTGAACCAACGAAAGTAGCACCACCTACAATAGTCCAAAACATCCAAACTGTAACTTTTCTTCTATCGTTTCTGTGACCAGCTTCTACAGCTAATACCATCGTTACAGAAGACATAATTAATATAAAGGTCATTAAACCTACATAAGCCAAAGGCAAATGTTGTTCAATAAACGGAAAGTGAGTAAATACATTTTCAGCTTTTGGCCAATCCATTGCATATTTATGACGGAAAAAGCCATATGCCATTAATAAACCGCCAAATGTTAAAGCATCTGAAACTAAGAAAAACCACATCATCATTTTTCCGTAGCTTACTCTAAAAGGTGATTGACCGCCACTCCAAGCGTTTTTTGAATCGATTTCTGTACTGTGTGACATACTATTAATTTATGTTTTAAGTTTTTTTAAGAAATTATTGTGCAAGTTTAACGAATATATAACAAAAATAAAAACAAATAGACCCATAAAATATCAAGAAAATGCCAATAAATTGAAGTTAGCTCCAAACCGTGGGTATTTGTGGAGTTATATTTACCTTGAATGCTATTTTTTAGAGTTATTAACAACGTAATTAAGCCAGCAAATAGGTGCAAAAGATGCAAAAAGGTTAATAAGTATAAAAATGATCCAGAAGCATTGGACGACTTACCAGCAAAAACAACGCCAATGGCTCTTAATTGAACCCATCCAAGGTACTGAAAATATGAAAATACAATACCTAATATAAAAGTCAATAACAAGCCAATAATAATTCCTTTTTGATTGTCTTTTTTTGCCATTCTAACAGAAAAAAACAAAGTAAGGCTACTTGCAATAATAACGGCTGTACTTAAATAAAAAGCACTTGGCATTTGAAAAATTAACCAACTTCCATTATCTGCTCTAACAACATAAGCACTGGTTAAACCAGCAAATACCATTATAATACTAATTATACCTACCCATAATAAAGGTTTTGAAGCTTTTTTCTTTGCTTCAGCTAGTTCGAAATCTACTGTTGGACTTGGTTTGTATTCTGTTTCCATGATTTTTGAGTTTTATTAAAATTTTGTCATTAATGCAAGTTGAACAATTGGTAAATAAATAAATGAGCCAAACATGAGTTTTCTGGCATCTTCTATAGTTCCAGATTTATATAAATGATATGCCTGATAAATAAATACTAACCCCATTGCGCTTACAACTGATGCAGAAATCCATCCAGTATAATTAAAAATATATGGAGTTAAGGCAATTGGAAATAATGAAAGTGTATAAATTAATATTTGAGAGCGTGAACCTTTATCTCGTCCGCCTTTTGAAGGTAGCATGAAAAAACCAGCTCTTTGGTAATCATCATGGCTAACCCATGCAATTGCCCAAAAATGAGGAAACTGCCAAAAAAACTGTATAAAAAATAATAATATTCCAAAAAAATGAATTTGTCCAAATCCATTTGTAGCAGCAACCGCACCTATTAATGTTGGTAATGCCCCTGGTAAGGCTCCAACAAACACCGAAAAGGGCGTTTTACGTTTTAAAGGCGTATATAGCAGCGCATATAATAACACAGATATAAAACCAACTATACCACTTAAAATATTACAAAAGAAACCTAATAAAAAAACACCAACAATTGTTAGAATAGCGCAAAATAAAAAGGCTTGCATTTTTGTTAAATTAGCTGTAGGCAATGGTCTTAGCTTAGTACGATTCATTAAAGCATCTAAATCTTTTTCAATTATTTGATTAAAACCATTGGCAGCTCCTGTAACCATAAATCCACCAATTGCCAAACCCATAATTTTTAGAAATTCAAACGATTCTGCAACAGTAAAATACGTTACAACAGCAGAAAACACAACGAGCGCCGATAAAGTAAACTTTGTGAGTTTAAAGTAAGACTTAGCTTTACTATAGGTAATAGTTTCAGTTTCTATTGTATGTTCGAGTGATTGCAAGCGGTGCAAATTTATAAAATTAATTAAACATATTACGGCAATATTTGTTACAATTATAAACTTAATTACGAAATTGCAACGTTATCAAAAAGAACCAATGTATATGTAACCTGAGTAATTTCTATAACCTTTAAAAAATAATTAAATATGAAACTTTCATTTATTACAATTCTATCCTTAATCATTATGGCTTTTAACACCTCTTCAACTAAAAACTTGCATAGCTTTCAATCTAAAACATTAGATGGTAAAGACTTTAATTTTAATGCATTAAAAGGCAAAAAAGTACTCATTGTAAATACTGCTTCTGAATGTGGATACACCCCACAATACAAAGATTTGCAAGCTCTATATGTAAAATACAAATCTAAAAATTTCGAAATCATAGGTTTTCCTTGCAATGATTTTGGTGGACAAGAACCTGGCACTAGTGCAACCATACAATCGTTTTGTGAGAAAAACTATGGCGTTACTTTTCAAATGATGGAAAAAGTTAGTATTAGCACAAGCCCAATTTATAAATGGTTAACCCACAAATCAGAAAATGGTGTATTAGATGCAACAGTAAAATGGAATTTTAATAAATTTTTGATTGACGAAAAAGGGAATTTAGTTAAATATTTACCTTCTTCTGTTAAACCAATGGATGCTGAAATTACAAATTGGATTGAAGGTAAATAAGTTTATTATTTACAATTTAAACCCAACTGTTAAGTATATAAAATGGTTATTGGTATATAAGCTATTTGGTGAAAAAGGTTCATTAAAATAAAATGGAGATAGTCCATATTTAAACTGAAGTTCAGCAAATATTGCTTTATACTTAAATGGAGTGTTTTTTTGTACGCCAAAACCAATACTTAAAAACGAACTATTTTTTGTTGTAAATGCGGGTAATTTAAAAGTAACATTTTCACTTTTATTTACTAGCTCTTCCCCACTCCTTTCCACTTTTAAATTGCTAGCAACCATCCAGCGATAACAATACCCACCAAACAGGTAGCTAGAAATTATTGAATTTGTTTCTTTTTGAAATGAATGTTTAAACTGAATAGGAAAATCTATCTCATGCATGGTTAAACCATACTGGTAATTCATTTTACCGTTATATAATTTTATACTATCTGCATAAAAATAATAAGAATTAAAACTTACACCATGCATCATATAATCTACTCCAAAAAATAAAAAATCTACATTTTTTTTATTAAACCTAAGTTCTTCTTTTACCGAAAAACAAAAAGACATTTTTTGCTTAGTTCCACTTGTGTGGTTTTTGTTTGTTTTATAAAGTCCAATTACAGGCGAAATACCAATTCGAGTTTTTAATAATGGATTTTTTCTACTGTTTCTTAATTGTTTGCCACCATCTTCTTGAGCAAAAAAATTCATTAAAGAACTGCTCATTAAAAACACTAACACATATTTTAATTTAAACAAATGCAATTATTAAAGTTTTGGTGCTTTATATAAGGGTACTGTACTGCATGGTTCACCATACATTATTGATTTCACATATGGTTTCAGTAATTCTGTTAGCCTTACATAAGCATGCGTGGATATTGGCAAATTACCACAACCTTTAATTACAACGCGTTTATCTTTATAAAATTCTAAATCCAATTTACTAAGAGCATCTTCAAACAATAAAACTTCCATAGAATTTAAGTTTCCAAAAACCGTTTTCTTTGCAATACCTTGTAATTCTAAAACTATAAGCATATAAGCCCAAGTAGGCACAATGGCATCGTTAGAACATGTTAAAACAACAAACTTATTTTTAAAAACACTCCAATCGTAATTTTTAATAAATTCTCTAAAATCTTTTTCTTTGAGCATTAACTCATGAAATAACAAAGGTTTTATATCAAAAATTACTCTTTCTCCTTTCGGATAATATTCTTCTAAATCTATTGTTATTAAACCACTACTAGCAACTTTATTAATTATTTCGTTGTTCATTATATTAAAGTTGAGTTATTTAAATTAAATAATTACATAAATCCAAGCTCTAATTGAGCTACTTCGCTCATCATATCTTTTGTCCAGGTAGGTTCAAATGTTAGTTTCAATTCAGTAGAATTAACATTTGGCACTAATTTTAATTTATTTTCAATTTCAGCGGGAAGAGTCTCAGCAACTGGGCAATTTGGAGAAGTTAAAGTCATTACAATTTTTAAATGATTTTCTTCATTTAAATCCAATTCATAAATTAAACCAAGTTCCCAAACATCAACAGGAATTTCAGGATCATAGCACGTTTTTATTTCATCAATAATACGTTGCATTAACTCGGTATTTTTTGTAATTATTATAGCTCCCATTGTGTGTTTTTAAAACTTATAATCTTTATAGGTTTTAGTAAATTCTGCATCATCAATTTTTGGATTAACTTGCAAAAAGAAATAGTCATATTGCTCAAATAATCCTTTATCATCTAATACTTTTACACCTACAGGTAAAAAATATAATTGATCAATATACAAAGTTACATCTTTTGCATAAGCATTTGGCACTTTTAATACTTGGCCCTTCTTTAAAATATCAAAGTAATCGTTTAATTTTGGATTAATTTCCAAAATCATATACTCACTAACACGCAACTTTCTTGCTATTGAAGTAATGCTCTCATTTACACCTACTGTGTAATTTTCATATCCAAAATCTTTATTATTTATTACTATTTTATAACATGGCCTGTTATTATATCGCTCAACACTTTCTTGTTTAAAATATGAATCAAAATTATTTCCAACTTTTTTAGCAATATAGCCAACTATATCTCCAAAATAATCAAATCCCATTTGATGTAAAGTATGATGTTGATCTTGTCTCATTAATGAACCTAAAGGATCTAGACTTAAATTAACAAACGGAAACGAATTTGGTTTAACATAAGCCTTATTATTATTCCAACCATCTAACCACAATAACTCAATACCTTTAATATACAAATATATTTTACGTGGGTGACGGTTCAGTTTAACAGAAGATTCATAATAATTCATCCCCTTTTTACCACGTTCCGTAATTTTTAAACTATACTTAAATCTATGAACATCTTCAATAGACTGTAACATTTTAGTAATAATTTCTTTTGTGGTCATTTCAGTTTTCTGAGCATTAACATTGCTGCTAAAAGTCATTAAAAAGGCGAAAACCAAACTTATATTTATAGCTTTTTTAAACATAGGGGCACAAAGGTAAAATAATCTTTAAACTTTTTTCTAAAATAGTTAATTATTTGGTAATTAGTAAATTAGTTAAAAATAGCTTTTTTTATTAAATTTACTGTAACATTAACGCTAAAATAAGCTATATTCACATCCTCTTAATGAAAAATTATTTAAACATAACATCGCTCATATCAGAACTTTTATATAAGTATGATTGTGTTATTGTTCCAGAATTTGGAGGTTTTGTTGCACAGAGTTACTCATCTACCTTTACAAAAGGAAGTAGTTTATTAACACCACCAAGTAAACATATATTATTTAATAAGAATTTAAAACATAATGATGGTTTATTAACTTCAGCTTATGCTGAAAAATATAACTGTACATATGATTTAGCTTCAAGTACAATTGCAGACTATAAAGATTACTTATTATCATTACTTAATGCTAAAAATCGTTTTGAGTTAACTGATTTAGGTCTATTGTATATAGATACCGATAAAGAAATTAGATTTGAACCAAAAGTAGATGTGAATTTTTTAATTGATTCCTTTGGGTTTGAACCAATTTTAGCCAATGAATTAGAAACAGTTATAGAACCTAAACAAGTTAAACCTGTTTTTGAAGATAGAAAAATTAGCATAACAGAAACTCCAGTAAAAAAACGTATTAACAAAAAAATACTAGCTTTTGCAATTGGTTTGCCTATTACAATGGCAATGTTATTACTTGCAGTAAATACTAAACCTTTGCAACCTGTAATGCAATCATCATTTAATCCTTTTTATTCTGTACCTACAAAATACAAAGCATTAAATTACAATTCTGAAAAACAATTTTATTTAGAAAAAATTGCTAAACCTGTTATTGTAACAGACAATTTTGGACACGCTTCATTTAAATTAAGTGAAAATGGTCCAACTTTAATTGCATTTGAAGAAAAAAACGAAATTGATTCAAAAGGCACAATTGCTAATACAATAAATAAAAATGCTCCTTTTCAAGTTGTTGTTGGTTGTTTTGGTGTTGAAGCTAATGCGAAAAAATTAATTTCGGAATTAGGCACTAAAAAAATTGATGCAGCAATAAGTGGATTAAACGCCAAAGGTTTGCATGTTGTAAGTTGTGGTGGATTTAACACTAAAGAAGATGCCAACCAACTTTTGGATGTTGTTAAATCAAATTATCCTAATGCATGGGTAATGGCTAAATAATTAGACATTTTAGCTTTTTCAAATTAATATTTCTAAAAAATAAATTACATTTGTTTTAAATGATTTATAAACTCTTTTCCATACTTTTTATATTTTGTATAGCAACATCATTTGCACAAACAGATTCTGTAAAAACATTTGACCCAAAAGAAGAAATTGCCTTTGATGGAAAACGATACAGAGTTTATAATAATTGGCTAAGTTTAGGGGCAGGTGCAGGATACAATCAACATTGGAGAAACGATGAAAAAGATGAAAAAAATTTAGCAGTTGATTATTCTTTCCATATTAAAGAACAATATTTTAGATTAGGTGCTTTTATGAGCGGAAGAGATTTTACTGCTGCAAATAATTATAACTTTCATTTGCAAATAGGATTGAGAAAAGAAACCTCAAAATATAATTTATCAGCATTTGCAGGCCCATCCTACTCTTATTTTAAAAGACCATTAAGTGATTCTTCTGAATATGGTTTAAATAATATTTTAAATAAAATTTATACAGAGTTTGGAGGCTATGCTTGTGTTGAAGCAATTTATAAAATAAAATACGATGTTGGAATTGGTGGTCAGGTATTTTGTGATTATAATAAAACTCAAATTGTTTATGGAGTTAGACTTGTAGCCTATTTTTCGAGTGCATTTAGAGGTGTAAAATATGGGCGAACAATTCCAAAAAAATAATAGTAGTCTATTTGATTATTTTATTGTTGGGCAAGGAATTGCTGGCAGTGTATTAGCACTTCAACTCATTGAAAAAGGTTATACAGTATGTGTGATTAATAATTCAACACTTTCAAAAAGTTCGTATGTTGCTGCAGGTATATGGAATCCAGTAGTATTTAAAAGACTAACTAAAAGCTGGATGGCTGATGATATTATTCCAAGCCTTAATGATTTCTACAAAAAAAGCGAAATCCTTTTTAATACAAGTTTAATTACATATAGAAATATTATTAAACCATTTACCGAGAAACAAGAAGAATTACTTTGGCTAAAAAAATCTGAAACCGAAAATAACTATTTACAAAATTCTGTTTTTGAAAATTATCAGTTAACACATGAAATAAAAATTTCATCATATTCAAATGTTTTAGAGGCAGGTAATATTAATTTGCATGAGTTTTTAAATCAAACAAAAAAATATTTAATTGATAATTTCAGCTACTTAGATGAAGAGTTTTTATTTTCTGACCTTGAAATAACAGATGAAAAAATTAAGTATAAAAACTTTTACGCAAATCGAATCATATTTTGCGAAGGCCATTTAATTAGTAAAAATCCATATTTCAATTGGTTACCTTTTAAACCAGCGAAAGGCGAGGTTCTTACAATATATTGTGAAAACTTAAATTTAGAAAATGACATTTTAAACAAAGGTAAATTCATAATGCCTTTAGGTAATAATACTTATAAATTTGGAGCAACTTACGAATGGACAAATTTTAATGATGAACCAACAGAAAAAGGTCTTTCAGAATTAGAAGAAAAATTAAAAACACTTATTAATTTACCATATACAATTTTAAAGCACGAAGCTGGTGTGCGACCATCTGTAATAGATAGAAGACCAGTTATTGGCTGTCACCCAAAATTTAAAAACATTTTTGTGTTTAACGGATTAGGTACAAAAGGTGTAATGCTAGCCCCCTATTTCGCAAATCAATTTGTAGAAAATTTGAAGAATGGAACAAAATTGCAAGTTGATGTGGATATCTCAAGGTTTTCAACATAATTTCTCAGACTCTTCATTACTTTTATTTTAATTGTAATTAATTGTTTTTACATTGAATATTATTAATTCAATATACTAACATACTATGTTCAAATTTCTTACTTTTTATGTTTTAGTGTTATCTAGTTTAAGTGCTATAGCTCAACAAAAAGATAGTGCAATCATAAAACCAAAAGAAATTAAAGAAGAATTAAACTCACCAAAAAAAAGAAAATACACTTACTTTATTTCAAACAGAATATGTGATGATGATAAATTTGATGTATTTAAAATGATATTAAGTGATAAAGTTCCTGCCTTAGTTGTAATAAGAGGTCGATTCGAAGTACTTGAAAATTCAAGCCAAAAACGAGCAAAAATTTTAGTTTATAATGCTTCAAACAATGAGCTAGTTGGAATATATAATACTAATTCTTATACCGGAAATTATCTACTAATATTAGCTCCAAATGTGAAATACCTTTTTAAAGTAGAAGTATCGGGGTATGGTACAACACAAGAAATAGTTGAAATACCTTTAAAAATTGATTATGAAATATGCCAACAAGAACTAAAAATAAAATTAAATGAAAAACAAAAGCCAGTATTAATTATTAATAGTTTTTTTGCTGATGAAAATGAAAAAGTGTTTTACTTAAAATCAGTAATAGATACAACAAAGGTAAATTCGGAAGATTTAGCAATGAGTATGGCAAGTGCTCAAAACAATCAAAATAAAACAGGCAAAGAATATTCAAGTATTGATGAACTTGTAAAAAAACAATTAGAAGAAGAAAAAAAGAAACCCGAAGAAGCCTTAAAAGCCTTTAAAAATAATGATTTTGAAAGAGCATTATCAATTTACGAAAGTTTATTAAAAAATGATCCTGCTGATCCTTTTGTGAATTACTACTATGGAGTATGTATGCTAAAGCTTGATAAAAATAAAGCAAAGGCAATAAATTCCTTATTAATTGCAAGTTCAGCAAAAGAAGTGCCATTTGATGTTTATTTATACTTAGGGAAAGCCTACCATTTATCTTATTTATTTAATGATGCAATAAAAGCCTTTGAAGCCTATAAAGCAAAAGAAAAACCCTATGAATTTGAGCATAATAATGGGTTGATTTATATTAAAAATTGCATTAATGGTGCTAATTTAATGAATGATCAAAAAAACATTGAAGTTGTTAAAAGGTTACCAATACAATTAAATGAAATACTATCCCATTATAATCCTGATTTAATAAATGAACGTGTAAAAATTAAAACAGAATTTTTCAACTCCACCATTGACAAGAAAAAACAAACTAATCAATTAATTACTAATATCCATACTCGTGAATATTTTCATGTAAGTTATGGCGAAAAAGATCAAAACCAAACAGACCTTTACATTAACAAATTATTACCCAATGGAACTCTTGGAAATAGTATTTCTGCAGGATATGAAATAAACTCAACACTCGACGAAAACTACCCATATATATCTAAAGATGGAAATACATTATATTTTTCATCAAAAGGCCACAACAGTATGGGTGGATATGATATTTTTAAATGTACAAGAAGAGACAGTTTATCTGCTTGGTCTAAGCCCGAAAATATGGGTTATCCAATTAATTCAACCTATGACGATTTACTATTTATTCCAGATGAAAATAGTCAATCTGCTTCATTTTGTACTAACAGAAAAAATAACAATTTTGAATACTTACAAATAAAAATGCCTAAACTTGAATTAGCAAGTTCAATTATAAAAGGTAAATTTTCAACTACAGATTCTATTCCAAAAAAAGAAGCAATCATTACCGTTTATAATTCCAACACGGGCGAAATTGCTGGCGTATTTAAAACTAGCCCAACAACAGGTTTATATTTAATGGTATTAAATTCAGGTACAAAATATGATATTTCAGTTGAATCAGAAGGACACTCAGAACTCACATCCTCTTTTGAAATTCCGGATAAAAAAGGAGAATTTGAACTAAAACAAACCATTG
>ERZ724520.1618-NODE-1618-length-11068-cov-6.284482_pt1 | contig 11068 bp, 14 predicted proteins | sample MGYA00376053_ERZ724520 | MGnify/ENA primary metagenome ERZ724520 (study PRJEB28724, sample SAMN07190886) | activated sludge metagenome | isolation source: activated sludge of sewage treatment plant in Hong Hong | place: USA: Christiansburg, Virginia | collected... | reverse complement strand
AACCACGCACCTACCCGTAAATGGTCCATACTTCCTTCCTCGCCCGTTTCCAGTTCGCGATATTTTCCCATCTCAGACTGTTCAGGTACTGCAACACTCCGGCTGTATTCACTACAAAATCGTCCTGGCCGTTGTAAATGAGTACTCGTATGTTTCTGAGCATGACTACCACATCCGATGCGTAGCTTTTGGTAATATCAGCTTTGAAGCTGTCGTAGACCTGTTCGCTGCCGGGGATGTAGTCAACTCCAGCAGGCACTCCTATTTTGGCTCGATTGCTTTGCAAAAACTAGGCAAAAGATTCGTCTCCGTAGGCGTACTGTCTGAAATTGTAGTTGTTCATGCCTCCAAGGTATTTGTCCTTCATTTCATCGTCGTTGGTGAGGAAGTCGAAGAACTGTGTGGCTTGGGTGTAGTTTTGGTTGAGGATGTGGATGATGCCTTCGGTCTGGAACCAGTTGCAGGTGTCTCTGAACTTGTTGCTGACAATGCCTGCACTGTAGAGGAGGGAGTCGTAGTAGTTGAACTGGTTGGGGGGGTCGGTCCAGCCGTCGCCGATGGCAACCCCTTTGAGTTGTTTGAAGGTGCCGTTAAGGATGAGTTAGCGAGCAAAGGCGGGGATGTAGTGGCCGGCAAAGGACTCACCGGTGATGTAGAGCGGGGCGGTGCGTAGTTGAGGCCATTCTTTGTAGAAGTTGTCGAGGAAGTTTACAAGGTGGTTGGCTGCCTCGTTTGCGCTTGACACCTGTTTGGTTCCCGTGCGGTTGCCAGCGTAGGAGAAACCCACGTTGAGCGGCTGGTCGATGAAAAGCATGTGTCCGAAGTAGTTCCAGGAGTGCTGGAAGAGCGAGGGACGGCCCTTGTTGATGCGGATCGGTCCGTTCTCGGTGAATGCCCCGAATTGAGAACTGCCGCCAGGTCCGCCCTGGAGCCAAATGATTAGGGGAGTGTTGGTGTCGACTTTGGAGAGGTCGTTGCCGACTGCCCCGAAGAGTTGGTAGTACATGTTGCCGTCGCTGGTGAACTAGTTGATGCGCTGGTATCCTGGGTCGGGGGAGGTGTACCTGCGAAGCTCTGGAAGTGCATGTCGGTTGGAGCAAGACCGAGGCTTTCGCGCCAGAAGTCAGTGGTGTTGACTGCTGCGTGTGTTCCGAGTAGGAACAGGGCTAGTAGCACCCAAACAAAGGATCTCATAGATTTATAATCAGAGTGGTGTAATGGTTTATCTTTGTGAATGGAGGTGATATTGTCCAAAATTTTATGAATAGGGAGTGGGTGTGTGTGCGGGTAGTTGGTGGGATTTAGTCTGTGGGTGGTAATAAAATTATTATGTCGATGGGTTGGGGGGAGTTGGCGCGGGCACAGGACGAGATTGCACGCAACGAGGAGCAGCGGCAGCGAGAGAGGCGCAACTACCACAAGTTGCTTTACAAGTACGGCGATTTAAAGTGAGGAACGAGTTGGAAAGGATGATCGAGGAACGGAGGCGGGAAGAGAGGAGGGCGTCGGAGGCGGGGCGGGAGGAGTAGATCAGGAGTTACCGGTCGGAAGTAAGTCATCCATTGAGTCAGAATGGCATTTCGGGGCAGTCGGCTCCCAAGATGAACTTTTAGTTTTTGTTGCGTGAGAGTGCGCAGTACAACTTGGCGTTGGGGCGGGAGAAGAGTTTGAGGTTGAAGAGTGAATTAGAGGCGGAACGGGGGTAGATGAGGGAGAAGTACAAGAAGACGAGTACATAGATGTCGTAGGAGCAGGAGCGGTAACGGATGAAGCGGGAGAAGTATAAAAGAGAGTTGGCGCAGAGTTACGAGATGCAGATTAATAGTCATGATAGCAAGAAGTATTTGGAGAGGTTGTAGGACCAGAGATTCGAGCAGATGGCGTTGGAATTGGAGGAAAGGAAGGAGCAGTAGCGGCAGCAGGTATGGATGGTTGGATACAGCATATCGCCAAGGTCAAGTTTGGGTACGTGCAGAACCCGGAGTCGTTCGAGCGGGTGAGGCAATTGTATGACAACAGGCAACAACAGAGACTGGGGTTTATTGACAAATTGGCGGTGCCTAAGCAGTCAGGGGAAGAAGGGAAGGCGAGTGAGGAGAGGCAGTGGCGGACTATTGAGACGGGAAGATTTAATAAAAACTATTTTTTGGAGAAACAGCTGAAGAGGAAAATGGAACATTAGAGAGATGTGGAGAACGAAAGGGGAAAGGTAATAGTAATACAGCAGGAGCTGACAGAAGAGGAGGAAAGGGCGAAGCAGAAGAAGGGGGAGACCAAAATGGTGCTTAAGACTTAGTTGGAACATCAAATCAGTGAGAGTTTGGAGAATAGGCTGAAGTGGAAGAGAATGAGCGAGAATGAGAGTAGGATTAACAAAGGACTTGTAGGGAGCGAGCCACCAATGCTACCTGGATTGTTTCGGGACCACAAAGACCTTAAGAAGGAGCGCATCATTGATACCTTCTTGGCTCAGAGCACATCGAATCGAGTCCCAGTTGTTTTGCCTCCTTATCGATCGTTACACTGAGTATTTTTTGCAAACTGTTAGTTTTTATCTTCTTTTTACTTTAAATTAAGATATAAACTCTAATTTTTTGTAGTTTTTCAAAAGAAGAAGAATTTTTTATCTTTTATTTATTGATTTGTCTGAGTTAATGGTTGAATATTCTCGGAACTGTCTCATTACTAATTATTTTCCCCTGTGAATGCTAAAATTCAAATGATTTGGTGCAGATTAAGTTATATATTTAAGAATGGCTGAGTTCTATCAGTACACAAAAGCTCGACGAGAGTTTGGACGACCACCCGCATTTGCAGACACTGCACCTATTAGCACTGCGTTTTACCCAACTGCCAAGGACCATCTCAAGGATGAAGACTATGTCTTGCGCAACCCCAATTTTATCGAGTTGGACAACATAACGGAGCTGTCAGTCCACCAGGTGAACACCATGCGGGTTAGCACTGGGGACAAGGGTATGTTCCACAGGGAGGGTGGTTGGCCCGAGACGATCGACCCCACTGAGCCCCAACAGTACGCTCGTTTCATGAAAAAAATTGACAAGGATCAGGGATTTGCTGCTCAGGTGAAGTCTTTGTGCGAGATCGCTGAGCGTTGCATGCTCAAGAACAACCAGATCGATATGTATGAGGAGTATTTTGTCAATGAGGAATCTGATCATGTTGTCGAAAATATTTCCACCAAAACTCTCATGCTCTTCAAGTACATCACAATTTATGCAGAGATCCTGTCGACATTTGCAAACGAAGCGTTAGCGAGGTCAGTTGGCACTCGGAGGGACCCAACAAACTTGCTGTCTCTTATGCTATTCCCCGATTCCAACAGACTCCTGACAAGATGAAGACCCACTCTTACGTTTGGGATCTCCAGAACCCGAACACTCCCGAAATTGCACTTGACTCGCCCTCACCAATTACTAATCTTTCCTTCAACCATAAATTGACTGACATCATCGGTGGAGGTTGCGCTAACGGTATTGTTGGTATTTGGGACTATCGTAAAGGCAGAGAGCCCGTGGCCTTAACTCACGTTGAGAAATCACATCATGACCCAGTTACTCACTTCCAGTGGCAAATGACCAAGACAGGTTTTGAGTGTGTGTCAGTGTCAACTGACGGATACGCTCATTTTTGGGATACGAGAAAACTGAAAGAGGATAGGGTTGAATCTTTGCAGATTACTGATATAAATTCAGAGGGAAAGGAGGTGGTGGTTGGTGCGACTACTCTTTAGAACAGTCCTGAAACTACCAGTAAGTTTGTTATTGGAACGGAACAGGGAACAATCATCGTGGCGAACAAGAAGCTAAAGAAGCCAGTTGAGATCAACACTCGTTTGGGGTTAGAAAATAGACATTTGGGTCCCATTTACTCCATTACTAGAAATTTGCAGTTTTCGAAGGTGTTCATGTCAGTGGGAGACTGGAGCGCCAAGATCTGGATGGACGACTTGCGTACACCTTTGGTCAAGACTCGTTATCACGCCAGTTACCTCAGTGACGGGTGTTTCTCTCCAACAAGAGTTGGTGTGTTCTTCCTAACCAGAAAAGACGGATGGATGGATGTTTGGGACTATTACTACCGCCAGAACGAAATAGCTTTCAGTCACAAAGTGTCAGATGCTCCGCTGACTTGCATTAAAATCAGTCATGTAGGAAGTGGAAACCAAATTTTGGGAGGAAAATACGCGGCGGTGGGAGACCAGGACGGAACTGTGACCATTTTGGAACTTTGTGAGTCATTGTACACCCTACAAAAGAACGAAAAAGACATAATGACTGACATCTTTACTCGTGAGATGACAAAAGAGAAGAACTTGTAGGCGCTGAGAAGACTTCAGGAGTTGTAGAAGAAGAGAGTGCCTAAGGACATGACTGCTATCCAAAAGAAATTTGAATAAAAGCGTCAATAGTAGATAAAGCGGGTATAGGACCGATTTGACGCGTTACTCAAGATGGGTGACTAATAATTCGGAGTTGTTAAGGAGAAGTAGGAGGAAAAGAAGGAAGAGGAGAAGAAAGAAGAGTAGGCGTAGGATGATGAACCTTGAACATTCAGTATTATGAAATAGTTTTTTTGATTGTTGCTTTTAAACGCTGATTTATGGGAAGGAGCTTTAAATTTTGTTAGGTACTTTTGCATAAATTTTATTGTTAATTTTGAAGATGTATCATATCCAGGGTACAATTTTCCTTGCAGCGTTGTGTATGGGTGTATGGTGTTTGAGTTGGGGGAGGTGAGGTCTGTTTTGGGTTTGTTCGTGAAACTGTTACTGATGAGGGCTTAAGTGCTTTAGAAATTCAACGTGTTTATATTATTATTGTATGAGTCTTCTCCATAAATTGTTCGCACTTGTCCTCGTCCTCGCCTGTCTCTTGACCGGTGTGGTCTCTGCCAAGGGAGCTGCTAAAAAGGCAGCACCCAAGAAAGCTGAAGCCAAGAAGGCCCCCGCTAAGGGCAAGGGCAAAGTCGAGGAAGATGATGATGAGGATGAGGACGATGAGGATGAGGATGATGAGGAAGAAGAAGAGGCCAAGCCAGTCAAGGGAGGAAAGAAGGCCGCACCCGCACCAGCAAAGGGAGGAAAAGCTGCTAAGGGAAAGGGAAAGAAATGATACAATGATCCATTCATTAACTCACATATCAGCAGATCAATCCTAATGGGCTCTGTAACGGTTCATTAGAAACAAATTAGTAATATCATTCGACCATCTTCTCCTCCGACAGACAGAACTCTCCCATTATTCTAACTAACTATCGTTTCTAGAATTATTCTCTGAGTTTTCGAAAGGTGCCGTCGCTATCTTCGTCGATGTAGGGGATGGTCTCGCTGTCTCCAAGTCGTGCTTCTGTGTCCGAACGTTCGAGATCGTCGGAGTGGAAGGAGAGAAGATCGATTTAATTGATTTCTATGGCGTATTCTGGGGAGAAGGCGCTTTTGTAGCGTATGACAGTTTTATTGTTGGTTTTGTGTGTGCGATGTTTGTGTTTAGAGTGGGTGTGTTTATGTTTTTTCTTGTTGATTTTGATGGTTCTTTTGGGATGTGTGGGGTGGTGTTAAATAGAGGATTCGATATTGGAGAAATTGCCTTCGCTGTAGTAAGTCCTTGGCATTGGAGTATAATTCTCAAATATTATAACCACTTCTCAGACCCTGTCAATTTTATAGTTCGATTCTTTCCCCCGCCAAAGCTAACATTTTCAAAAGCAGGTACGCGGTATCATGCCGATTTGTGGCTCTGATTGGCGTAAGATTGGTATCTGGCGAGTGCCTTAGATGCAAAAGACAAAAAGCAAAAGATTGGATTGCGGAGTAAGGGTGGATAGTAGGCGGATGGAAAATGTATATAAATGTGAGTCAGTCATGCTAATGTTGTAATCATGGTGGATCGTTAAAACCACTGCTAAATCTTCATCACTTTGTTGAATCAAATATTATAAATTGAACGCAGAGCGATCGAACAAGTAGGACCACAAATAAAAGGATAACTAATCGGTCGTTGAAAAGGAGATGTTTGTTCTCTCAAAAAAAGGGTCAAACAGATGGGTAAATAAAAAATGAAAGTTTTATTGAGAAAGGGGAAGGATTATGGATGGATGCCGTTGGAGCCGTCGAGCGTTTAAGCGGTTGGGTCAGTATTGTCGAATGTATAATCAATGGTTCATAAAGCCATGCTAGTTTTCATCATCTGTTGAATCAATTACGAATCAATTATAACTATAACTATTCCAATCAAGGAACAAAGAGCCATCTTAGAATTTTGCAGAACAATAATCTTAGTTGAACAGCTTTACTTCTTCAGTAATTAAATAGTGAGACAAAAATATAAATCATTAAACGTTCTTAACCTAAACTCCCTGCGTCGATCTGAAGACTTTGTCCCACACTGTTCCTTCTCGCCCTCCGCTCCAACCCACTACAATAGCGCTCGCGTTCAAATTTTCGCATCGTCGCAACAGGTAGTATATCTCTCTCATCTGCAGCCTCTCTTCCTTTGAGCAGAAAAGTTCACTATTTTCAGTCCAAGATCTTCGCCATCCTCACTCATTTGACTGACGATGTTGTACAAGAAATTAAATGCAAGAGATTGTCTACAGAGTTGAGGAAGGAGCACAAACAAATCAGGAACGATTTACGGCCACAATATGCTTAAGGACTTCATCAGCAGATGTCAGCAACTGTTTAAATGGAGTGGTTTGAAGTTCGAACGAGCTCAAGAAAGTGCTTTGACAGTTATACTATACTTTCAGAAACGGACCCTGGAAACATACTTTCTGCTCGTTTTGGTATGACCCTCCCACCGATCATAGAGCAGTGGCTTACCAGAATGTGATCCTGAAACTGAAGAAAAAGGAGGCCGAAGATTACGAGGCAGATATTTGAGAGCACGCTTACTACCCGACTTTTAGTGATTTGTCGGCAAAGTACATCCGCGCTTACCAGTTGGGGGACATAGCGATAGAGGCAGTGCAGGAGTTGGTGCGGGGAAGCTGATCAGTAGAGAGACAGGCTGCAGCAAGGAGCACAGTTGGTTGACATCGGGTGAACATGCACATATTCTGAGATTGATGAGGAGCCATGAGGAGCAGTGATGGCTGTGATTTATTGTAAATTAAATAAATACAAGATCAAACATCATAAATAATCATTCTATTTGCATCTCGTTATTAACATCTCTACGTCTTCTCTAATTTTCCCTTCCCCTCTAAATTTTTTCCCTCCGATAACTCATCACATCAACATGTGAGCTGATATTGCTAAACTTTTGTTTTAGTTATTTTGCTTCTTTCCGTAAAAGCTAAGACTTTCTCCTTAAAAATTTATCATCGATTAGGGATTCTCTTGTAACTTTTGCTCGACAAATGGGGCACTCCTCTTTCTTCTCCAAAGATATTACAATATTTACTCTCTCAAAGTAGTGCCTACATCTGGCTATGTAGCATGGATTAATCATTGGCTGATAAGAGATCGGACATTTTAGAAATTCCAAGTTTACTTTTTTATATCGGAATAATTACTACCAATCTTCTAACTCCTAGTTATCCTATTCCTCGAAAATTAGCTCCCACTACGAGCTCCCACTTATCTTTTAATTCAGCTCACGATACCTAGTGAAAGTCACTGATAAATCGAGCTTCATATTTTATGGCAGGCGTACCAAATAGAACTCAGCAGGCTAACTAAGCCCGATTCTCGTTACCAGCATATTAAAAAAGTACCTGACTAAGGACCTGATTGACTGAGAAACATCATCTACTTAGTAATTCATATAGTAGAAGTTTCTATACCCAATTCTTATCTCTTAAACTGGCCAGCAAACATAAAGTCTTATGGGCTAATTATTTAGCCAATAGTTTTTAACCAATTAATTTTAAACTTACTCAGCCTTGATTATTTAACTGAAGTGCTAAAGGAATTTGCTATCCATCTCAAACTTTTTTCCGATTGTTGTAAGGTGATTGGGCACATGGTATATTTGAATGTCTTCGAAGCTTTAAGGAATTGCTATTTTCATTTTCATTCGAAAGACAGGCAGGATCCTATATAGTAGCTGGACAAATGTTAACTACTCGAAGTCAACATGAACTTCATCTTTATGATCCTCGCAGTTAGGTATCTTCAGGTCTTCTCTAATAAAAATAGGCTAATGTATAGTTTCTCTTATTCCATGACAGTAGAATTCGACTTTTAGGCACATCATTTTAATATTATGCCTCGATTAATTAAGTCCAAAGACTTATAGTGATAATTATATATAAGTTCTAAACTACATTCATAAATTATTAGATTAGAAATTTTCCCATTTCTACCTTGAAATAACACAAAACCTTTCATTAATCCTTACTTTAATCATTTCGACTCTAACATAGCTTGAGGTTTTGTATTTGTAATTCTCTTTATGGCGACTCAAGCAGCATCAAAGTGCGCAACAAGGTGAATAATGAAAAGATTGGTGTGCGAGTGAAGTCGCAATAATGTTGTAATCATGCGTTAAAACCACTGCTAAATCTTCATCACTTTGTTGAATCAAATATTATAAATTGAACGCAGAGCGATCGAACAAGTAGGACCACAAATAAAAGGATAACTAATCGGTCGTTGAAAAGGAGATGTTTGTTCTCTCAAAAAAAGGGTCAAACAGATGGGTAAATAAAAAATGAAAGTTTTATTGAGAAAGGGGAAGGATTATGGATGGATGCCGTTGGAGCCGTCGAGCGTTTAAGCGGTTGGGTCAGTATTGTCGAATGTATAATCAATGGTTCATAAAGCCATGCTAGTTTTCATCATCTGTTGAATCAATTACGAATCAATTATAACTATAACTATTCCAATCAAGGAACAAAGAGCCATCTTAGAATTTTGCAGAACAATAATCTTAGTTGAACAGCTTTACTTCTTCAGTAATTAAATAGTGAGACAAAAATATAAATCATTAAACGTTCTTAACCTAAACTCCCTGCGTCGATCTGAAGACTTTGTCCCACACTGTTCCTTCTCGCCCTCCGCTCCAACCCACTACAATAGCGCTCGCGTTCAAATTTTCGCATCGTCGCAACAGGTAGTATATCTCTCTCATCTGCAGCCTCTCTTCCTTTGAGCAGAAAAGTTCATTTTTTTCAGATTCCTCTTATTCTTCCAGACAACTTCCGACCTCAAAATAGTATTTGCAGCGGTCTTTGACGCCTTCGTAGCGTTTCTGATCGAAAGAAATAAAGGCAGTTTCGGCAAGGGTGAATGTTTAATGAGTGTTCGTCTCCAGTTCTCTCGCTGATCCATCTCCAGTGTAGTAATAGCAAGGCAGGTAGGGGGCGTAGTGTTTGAGTAACTGTCCTGGAGCCTACATGTTGGTTCCCTTTCCCTCCACCCTCCGAAGCACATTAACTGCCGGCAGGTCCAAAGGGTTCATTACTTGTTTTAGGTAGTTTTGCAATTTTGCTATTGAAAGACTTCCCTCACGAAACACCTGGATTTCATCCTCTAACAGCTTTAGGACGGTACTCTAGACTCCGTATTCACAGCGACCGCCTTCGACGATGGCTATTTCTGAGCTGTAGAAGTCGTTGAAGACGTGCACGGGTTCTGTGGGGCTGACATGGCTGAAGAGATTGGCGCTCGGGGCTCCGATAGGGAGGTTGCTTGCTTCGATGAGTTTGCGAGCATATGGGTGGCGGGGTGCACGTACACCTACGAAACCGGTTTGTGCTGTGACCATCATGGGGAGCAAGTCGAGGTTGGCCTTGAGGATGATGGTGAGTGGACCTGGCCAGAACTGTTTTGTGAGTAGTTAGAATAGGATTCGTTGTTTTTCGTTCATTATCACCAGTTTTTCAGCTTGGGCAGTATCCAAGACGTGCACGATGATTGGGTCAGTGAGTGGACGTCGTTTAGTTTCGTATATTTTCTTGAGGGCTTCGGCATCGTATGCGTTGGCTCCCAGACCGTATACGGTTTCGGTAGGGAAAGCAACCAGGCCGCCATGTTGGAGTCGCGATGCGGCTTCTTGGAGTTAATCTTCTGCAAGGATGACTGCTTTGATATCGTGGATGGGAGTGGATAGGACTTCTTTGGTGAGGGAAGGTTGTTATTTTTTGAGGAAGGTTTCGAGCCGTAATTGTTGTTTATTCTCCATTTTCTTTTATAAATAAAAGAGCTCTATCATTTTATAGTCTCTCCCGATCAATTACGACTGAGTTATTGGGTGATGTTTTAATGGGGCTGATGTTGATATCCCTCTCTTGGCTGTTCGAAAAATACTAATGCTATGAGAGGAGTGATGTGAGGGGATGGGCGGTTAGAGGTTTTAAATTTGTACGATCTAAGAAATCATAATAATAATATTTTGACGGTGGCTTTGCGTTACGAGAGAGTGCGGGCGCGGGTGTGTAGTGGGCGGGTTGAGGTTTCCTACTTAATATGGTAATAATATTTTTGGTATGAACAACGAGGACAGGCAGGAGAACATCTCTCCGGAGATGAGTCACTAAAGCCCAACCAACAACTTTCTCACTGACCTCCTCCAGGAGCCTCCTCCCGATTGTCAACCCCACTTCGAGGCAATCGTCCCCGGCCTTCCCACAAAATCTGATCCTCCCGACCAGGACCACGAATCTCCGCAGCCTTTCGACCTGCGCGCCATACAGGTGGGTTCCCCTTAACTCAGAAATAGGACTTCCAGCGCACTTTCCCCGAAAAACCCTACCAGGAACGAGGGGAAGAGGACCCGCTAAATATGACGATGCCAACCAGAGCGACGATAGCCTGGCTACAGAGGTACCCTTCTCCGTCGGCGCGGGGAGCGTACCTGTGCGAGCGTCGCGCTGACAAGTTGGCGAGGTACCGCTAAAAGAAGCGCCGGCGCGTGTGGATGCGGAGAATCAGCTACGAGTGCCGCAAGGTGGTAGCGGACAAGCGTGAGAGGTTGAACGGGCGGTTCGTTAAGAAGGGAGTGAGTGTCTGTGAGAAGAGCGACAGTCAGCTGATCAAGTTAGAAGACTACTATGACTGATTCCATCTACTTTATCTACTCATTTTATTGCCTAAATGGAT
>ERZ724520.1614-NODE-1614-length-11092-cov-4.214823_pt1 | contig 11092 bp, 8 predicted proteins | sample MGYA00376053_ERZ724520 | MGnify/ENA primary metagenome ERZ724520 (study PRJEB28724, sample SAMN07190886) | activated sludge metagenome | isolation source: activated sludge of sewage treatment plant in Hong Hong | place: USA: Christiansburg, Virginia | collected... | reverse complement strand
CGATATTTGTGGCGTAAAAAATATTATAGATGTATATATGTTAGTAAAATGATATAAAATCAACTTATCTTTCAATTGTTTTGCCCCCCTTTTTATTTGCTTGGTTTTTATTTTCCCTTCCAAATTAGCTATTCTATCCATTATAAATACAAGGGTAATGATGAATGATATATGTTCTTTGGCGTTTCCTGTAGATTTTTCAATATTGTTTCTGTTAGCTTTTGAGGTATAAGTCTCTTTTTATTGAGTTAAATCAGTTTTTCTTGTCTGACTGAATATTCGAACAATTACATTTCTTTGCTGAAGCATAAGCCCCGGCCTTTAGCTTTACTATCTTATTCTCGATTTCTTGCACTTATCTGCTCGCGTTTTGGGCCAACAAATCCATCTTATTGTATATTTTTTCGATTATGCTTGTAGTTTGAGCTTAGATCTTTGACACTCTTTTTTGAATTTAAGCCTCTAAGTTAGTTTTATTTTTATACATTTTTTTCGTAACTTTTGCTATTCTATCTTCAGCATTAACTTCGTCCTTTATACTTCCCTCTCTTCGTAAGTTTCTGCAATTTTTTAAGGTACTGTAGGTTTAGTGACTCTAACAGCAATTACTATTTTAAAAGACTATTACTTTCTATTCCAGGTGCCCATTAATCACATCCTATTTGCAATGCTATCTTTAGTATTTAATCAAGTTCGTTAAATTTTTCAATCATAACTTGTTGTAGAGTATGGCTACTACAAAATTGATTGATTTCATGACTGAGTTAACTATTTAATACTGTATTTTGCTGAAAATCCATGTTTGATCATATTTAACAGTATAGTTTTTAATAGTTTGATGGGCCAACTCTTTCTTCAGTCGATTCACAACCTCTATCTTACCAAAACTCAGCATAACTCCACTGCTGGTGCCGCACTAAATAGATAGGCAAATACAGGTATATTAGTCACTTGATCAGTCTGCAGAGTAACTTGAACTTAAGCGTAATTGGTTAGCAGTGGAATCATAAAATGCAAACCTGGTTCAGTCCAGTTATCTAGCAATGCTCCTCCTCTTTTATATACGCCAATATAGCCAGAATCAATAACGTGGAAAGCTCCAGTAAAGTAGAGGACAATCAGAGTCCCCAAAAAGAATCCAATAATATTTTGAATCATCTAACAGTTAATTATATTAAAATTTATATCAAATCAATTTCACCTTCTTCATTATTCGGAGAAATTCATATTAGGATATTTTTCCGTCCCCATCAGTATCAGCCACCTCAATCATATGGGTGATCGCAGTGTCTTAAAGATTGAAAAAACATTCAGTCAGCATATTACGGATTTTATGCGCATCCAAATAACCTGTGTTATCTTCATCGAAGTGCTTGAATACTTTTAGCACTTGCCTCTTTATATTTTCCGTATCTAACTGAATAATAGAAACATTACGATTTGTTTTGACATAAAAGTAATAAACTACCCGACTTCAATGAGACCAGATCCATCTGTATCGACTCCTTTAAAAATGGCATCCATTTGAGCTTAAGTGTAATTAAAACCTAAGGCCTGCATAAGTGAAGTCAATTCAGCTTGATCGATGTTTCCCGAGTGGTCAAAGTCAAATATTTCGAAAGCTTGTTTGAAGACTTCTATTTGTTCTGTAGTGAGAGGCTTCTGCTTACGTTGATAGCGTATCTTTTTATGTTATTGCACTATTAGTTGTTCAGTCTCCACTTTTTGATGAGTATTCATACTCATTATTTTCGATGATAGCTTCTGCATCCTAACTTCATCTATTTTTAGATTACTTTCCATTTTAAATAATAATACAAACCTTATAACAATTTTAGAATGATAGAGGAGTAGGATCATAATCGAACAGAGGCAGAAGTTAAAATAATAACCAAATAGTAAAAATAACAAAATGAAAATTATACTTCCTCAATCAATCACTTGGATGAAGAGGAACCGATAAAGCTAAATGTTATGTATTGCATTCTCGCAATACTATTCAAAATTATACCCATCATATTGTAGTACTCTTCTCATATAGCTTCTTTACAATAACACGCATCAAAATACTTGGATTCACTCTTGTACTTGTCGCAGCCGCAATCGACTTCTGGACCTACAAAAATATCACTGGAAAAAAATTAGTTGGCCTAATTTGGTGGATGAATGTCAATCCTGAAAATGGAGAGGAAGAATGGGTCTTCCATTCAAATCAAGGATATTCTATGAACAACATAAACGAGGGAGTATTTTGGGGTTCAAATCTTGCCTGGAATGTATTTTGGGGAATCAGTACTCTCCTATCGATAATTTTAAGTAGTCTTTTTTGGATATCTCTTTGCGCCCTATGTCTCATTCTCGGCGTCATTAATTTCTATTATTTTTTGAAGTGCCAAGGCGGACACCAACAGAAAATGAAAAATATCGCTGATCAGATAGGATTAGCTAGTGCTCATCGTCTTGTTGATTATTGATCATTAATTGACCTTTAATGCAAATATTAAAGATGACTTAATCTAATCAATTTGCTTTTTTGAGAAGGGAAGAGGCTGCTGATCTTGTCACATTGGCAACAGCGCCTTCTGTTGCTGATTTTACTGCTCCAAATAGTTTGTCCGTGAGTGTTTTGCCTCCAAATACAAAAGCTAAGACTGCAAGAATTATGATAAGAGTCAGGGGAATAGCAAGGACTGGAGACGCGAACCAAACAAGGACGTCGTCAATTGCAGCTATTCCTAGAACAGCATAAGCCCAGGTTGGTATTGATGCCGAATAAGTTTCTTTCTATATCTTTCAAAATTGTACATTTTTTCGGAGCGACTCTTCCAAAATTTTATCCATTTCCTAATCAAGTTTCTTTTTGATGGCAATTTCGTCTTTCGAAGAAACAATCTCATCATTTTCCTCTCCAGCGGGAGCAATGATCATACTAAACCTATTCGGGGCTTGGGGAGCACTTACAGCAGGTTTAGTACTTTAAATATCAAAAAATCTAAAGTTAGTAATTAGTTGAGTATATTTTTTCTTTAGGGCGTCCTAAATGAACATATAGTTACAAACATTTTATGGATGTCTTCCTCTTTGAGGGTGGACCATTGCCGAGGGATATCGCCTTCGTTACAAAATTAATGTTCGAAATGCTTCATGATAAAATATCGAAGATCGATGCATTTCATTTTTACGAAGTTTCGTAATTCTTCACGGGCATATTCCTGTGCTTTTTCTGATTGAGTTTTTATTTTTATCTATCTTGCTTATTTTTTGCCACCTAGCTCAAGTTTTGTGTATAAATTTTGAATCGAATTTTTAGATTTAAATGAGACCTTTGTCAGCTCCTATTGAAGAGCAGGCCAAAAGCGAGTTGTAAAGACTTATCTGTCATAGAAGGCATTACTCACAGCATTTTCCATCTGCTTTTTAAGAATACGATCAAACTCTTTGACTGAATCATTCACAATCTTTTCTTTAAGCTGCTCGAATTTACGTTAAAGTTCAGTAGCAAAACGATCAATACGTACCTGAGCCCATTCTTGTTTAAAGCATACTCTTGAGATATATCCACTAAATTTTTAGATAGTTTTAGGTTTTTCCGCTTTAATTTAATCGATGTTTTTATCTTTTGAAAAAATCTTAGTAGCAGCTTCAGAAAATTACCGGATACAATCGTCAGTGATAAGATTGGCTTGTTTGGTAAAGCTTTCTTCAATACGATCATCAATCTCTTTCAAGAGTTAGTTACGAATACGTTAAACCTAAACTTCGATATAACCAGTAGTTTCACGATCATAATCGGCAACCATCCTGTTTACAATTTCAGTGATATTTTTACCAAACTATAAGTTTACAGTCCTTTCACTCCGTTCCATTTAATCTCTAAACTATTCAGCATAAGCTTCGAAAGCTTTTTTCTTAATCTCTCCACATCGCATACTCGATAACAGTACTTTCTCTTGAGGCAAGTTGATATCCTTATCTGATTCAATTGTTGTCCAAATATTTTACATATATTGAGGTAAATCCGAAACAGGAATGTTGCCAGTAACGAGTTATTTGTTCTTTGTGCTTTTTACCAAAAATTATTTCAACGAACCAACCGCTTTATCCCAGTTAGCCTTTTCTCTATCCTGAAGCTTAGAAGGAAGGAAAAAGACTGTCAGTTGAAATACGTCATCTAGTTGAACATGAGTTTTATCAGCTGGCTTTGGAATTTTAGCCCAAGCATCGCGAACTTTTGCTACTAATTTTTCCTTCAAGGCCTCTGGGTTTTCTTTCTTTTCAACAAAATCACGCACAACGAATACTATCTGCTTCGGTTTTTAATTTCCAAATAATTTTAAGTTCAGCTCCAGTATTACTTAAAGTATTTATAATTGGGCTCCTTTAAAGGTTCCGATTTGTTGGATCCATATATTGATTATGAGAGTGTGAGAAATAGAGAAAGCAAATAGAGAATTTTTTCTTTCGACTTTCTAATTTAAATGATGAATACTGTGCGTTCTTCCCGTTCGTTTGAGTCACTACCCTAAACATCCAAAATAACGATATTCGATGTTGAATCTACACTAAACCATATGCCTTTAGTAGTTTGACCCACTCTTTGTCTACGGTTAAGAACCTCAAAGTCAGTACCAAAAAGAGCATTAAGAAGAGTACTTTTGCCTGAACTTTGAGACCCGATAATGGAGACGATTTGATACTATTTTTGGTTGAGTCTGTGAGTTTATTTAGCTAGATTTTCGAGTTCTTAGATGCTGTATGAGTATAGGATTACCGGAACTATGAATCGTCATCTATGATTTGAGACTTTTCTCTGAGAGCTTTTTGCATTATTAAGATTATATCAACTCAGCGGAAAGAGTTGCTTATATTTAATTAAAGCTATATGGCTTTACTGAAAAATCGGGGATAAACTAATTACGAAGTTGAGTTCTAAAATTTCCTTAAACCTAAATTTATGTCAATATACCATTATGAAGATTATAGAATATCGGATTATATTAATATGTTAGAGTAGTTGTTGAATTGTCCCAAGCACTCTCAACGCAAAAATTATTCTTATTTACCCGTCTCTACCTCTTACGAAGAATAACTAATCAACATATCTTAAAATATACTTGCCAAAAGCAAACTAAAAGAAAAGAAAACACTATTGTCTTCCTAGTTTATTGCCAATGAAACAACTGAAAGTATAAGAGACGAACTCGTTTTGCTCAAACTTAAAGGATACATTGATCCAAAAGATATTACCGGAAAATCCACTGAAATTAGAAAACTTCCCAGTAAAGTACAGGTCGGAACCATCATCGAAGGAGATCCAATTCTTGCCTCCAAGATCAGAATTAAAAAAAAATAGGCTTCTTTTGCTGACTATTTTATTAAACTTGATCGAGAAAATCAATTTACTCAGAGAAAGTTTACATAGCTACAAAGGATAAATCAGCGTAAGAAAAAAATGAAAAGAAAAATTATCGCCAAAAAACAAAAGGCAGGGAAAAAATGATATTATTATTACTCATTTGGTATAAAAATAAAGGTTAGACAGTGCTAATAATACTTTTATTTTTTTACTTTATCTATTTAAAATAAAGCTGAAGAATTCATTTCAAATGCATCCTCGTATAAAACCGACTCTCAATTTGATCAATTCGCCATTTCAATTGATTTTGCATACCAAATTCAAAAGTTTAATATAATAATTTTATCTATGCATAGCAAATTCTCAATAATTAGATAACCTCATTATTCTCCCACTAAATTTATCAAATAAGTCCAAAGAAATTTTGTTCCTCCACCTGAACGTCATCAATTTGTGCCTTTTGCTCAAGAAAGAGATGGACTCGGTAAACTAATTAAAAATCAGAAAGAAGAGCCTTTAACTTCAGTAAATAGCTTAGCCTTATCATAAAATACAAGTTAAAGTGCATTAAAACATAGTATTACACCTGAAACATGCATTACCTTAACTTAAAAAGCTGATTTAGTTGATTAATTTCTGAATCGTTCTTTTTAATTTCATGATCCGAAAATCCTCCAAATATCATAATCAAATAGGATTCCGATTCACAAAATAATATTGCCAAAAACCAGGAAGTACTCTGATTAAGACATGAAGCCATCTAAATTTCCTAACTAATTGGAGGGCATAAGGAGAGCCCGGTTTTTATCTTCAGATTTAACTTAATAAAAGCCAATCGATAATGAGTTAATTCATAGATCACATAGCTTGCCTAGACTGAAGACTGATAATAAGATAAATTTGGTAAAAAAAACAATACAGGATAAAATTTAACTATTTGAATCATTAAAATCTTATAAAGGTAAGCAAGAAGAAATCTCAAAGAACACAAACCATGGTTCTAAACAAAAAATAGTTCTTCCTATATGCAAGAATATATGTATTTCGAATAATATTTAGTTAATTAAAAACTCCAATCCCTATAAAGTTATAGGCGCTGGCCAAAACTAAATGAAAACATCGAAAAAGCCAACGAGATTTTTTTGACAAAAATGAGGGAAGGGAAAAAATTAGCTTATAAGCTGAAAATATCTCTCTAGAGTTAGCAATGGTTCTAATAATGATAATATCTATTTTGGTAACTCATACATTTATTCATCTTTATTATAGGGACAATTAATTAAAATTACTAATGCATTTACTTAAGTCAGATGCTCAATTCGCGAGAATAAATAAAAAAACACAAGCAAAGTCAAAAAACAAAGACAGTAGTTAATTCATTCCTTTTCTGAAAGAAAGAGATAGTATGGGAAGATTAATTAAACATAAATAACAACACAAAAAGACAAATTTTATTGCATCGGCTTCTAATAGCCCTGATATTGATAGACATTACAAGGACATAAACGAAGGTTAATTAGATTAAAAATTGCTTAAGTTTTTTAAGCGGAATAATATCTTTTCATCATGCTAGCTTGAAAAACCAAAAATTAATAAAAAAACTTTTATTCAAGTACTGACTGAAGGGCCTAATGTCTCTAAGAAATCACATATTTCTCCTAAAAAGAAAGATATAGTTCGACCATCAACAACAGCCACTCACGCCATAAAATTTACTAAAACTCTTTCAGGCCATTTCAATGAAAATCATCCGAAGACAGCTCCTGGAATTCAGCGATCACATAGTACCTTTTTATCAAGGAGAAATGTTGAGCATATTCGACCAAAATAAAGAGATAATTAAATACGAGAAAGAAGAACATCATATTTTTAGCCATCGATTAATATTTAGTAAAACTTAAACAAATACCCTGAATTACAAAGAGTAAGGAAAATGAAATAACTTGAAGTAAAGCTCCAAGAAGATTTTGAGGAAAAGCATGGCCGCTTTCTTAATAAAATGATCAAATCAAAACAACTCGCTTTTTAAGTCAAAGTTAACTTGGATCATATTGATGGATATTTTTGATAGAAATTAACAATTATTTTTTAAAATATAACTTTTTGTGTATTATTTTTATTAAAACTGAGAACATTTATTCTAAATTTAACAATGATTATAATACAATCGATTTGAACTATCAAATTTCCAAAAGCATTCTCTTTGGGTTTTCGACTAATGTTTGGATACGCTTGAGGAAAAGAACAGCATCCTTTCCATCCAAAAGTCTGTGGTCGTAGGTGAGGGCAATATACATCATTGGTCTTGCTACAATTTCTTCCCCTCTAACTACAGGTCGATTGATAATAGAGTGCATGCCTAGAATAGCGCTTTGAGGAGGATTAACAATAGGAGTACCCATAAGTGATCCAAAAGTTCCACCATTTGAAACTGTAAAAGTTCCACCTTGCATATCTTCAATAGTTATCTTACCGTCTTTACCTTTCTTTCCCAAATGAGCGATTCCCTTAATTAATAATGATTTACCAATTCGAAATCATGGAATTTCATATTTTGACAATTTCTGAGGACAGGAACGAGAAGACCTGTAGGTGTAGCGACTGCTACTGAAATGTCAACGTAGTTTCTCTTAACAATTTCGTTTCCATCGATCACTGAGTTAACTAGAGGATATTATTGCAAAGCCATAGTTGCTGCTTTTAAGAAAAATGACATAAATCCAAGTTTAATCCCGTATTTCTTCAAAAAGTCTTCCCCGAGTTCCTAAATGGCAAAAAAAATACTTTTCTGGTGACCGTTGCTTCATGCATATCAACTTCCTGGAAAGTGGACAAAAGAGCATAGGTATTTTGAGAGTCTTTTAATCTTTGTGCTACTCTTTGTCTCAACTTTGACATCGGTTCACGGTTTTAAATTCTTTGTCCGGAAGGTACAACTGGAGGTGGTGGGGGAGGTGATGATTTTGGAGCCTCTTTTGCCTTCTCTGCTTTGGGAGCTTACTTAGTAGTTTGTGCAGGTTGAGTTGATTTTGGTTGATCAGCTTGCTTGGGAGCTTCTGTTTTTTCGGCGGGTTTGGCAGCTGATCCAGCTGGTTTAGCAGCATCGATATCAACTCCAAAGAGAGGCTTTCCGACTCCAACAGTGTCACCCTTTTTCACAAAGAGCTTGGTGAGAAGTCCTGCAGCTGGACTTTTGATTTCAACAGTGACTTTGTCCGTTTATACGTTAGCAATGGTTTCGTCGAGTTCAACCCATTCTCCTTCCTTTTTCAAAAAATCAGCGATAGTTCCTTAAGTGATTGAGTCTGCGATTTGAGGAAGCGGAAAAACTTTCTCTAAATAATCGAATGATTACCTGCAAAGCCAAAGTTAATCTTGGGGAACATCGAAGCCCTCTTAAAGGTAGGAAGGAAGGCTGTTCCTAGCCTTGTGAGATTCTTTCCGAATTTAATCATGATCTAAATTTTATCAAATTAATCAAATAAAAATTAGCATAATGCAGGAATTATCATATCTTACTCTGTTGATAAAAAAATTAAGCTTGGGGTAGACATCATCAAAAGACTTATTAAGAAAGAGAGGATAACCCAGTATGCCAAGCTAATGATTAGTTTACGAGATTTTGCGTTACAGTGAATAAATATTTATTATTTGATATATTGAAGTATAATATTATCACCACAAAATGAGTAGAGGTACCCCTTCATTCGGTAAACGCCACACTAAAACCCACACCCTCTGCCGACGATGCGGCCGCATGTCCTACCACAAGCAAAAATCCACCTGTTCAGCCTGCGGCTACCCCGCTGCTAGACTTAGAAAATGTACATATGTATCGATTCAGATGGATGGTCACTCAAAACTCAAAACAGAAAAGGTACTGGAACTGGCAGAACAAGATACCTCAAGACTGTCTCAAGAGTATACAAAAACCAGATTAAGGGCAGAAATTGATTTTGTATGTTCTAATTTCACCAACCCATCAACTGTCATTCATAGAACTTTACTTAAAACAAAATAATCAATAAATAGTAAAACTATTTATCATTGTTTCGGACGTTTTGTTTTCCTTCCACTTTCCATGAAAAGTGGGAAATCAAGAAGTTCCGCAATTTTGGGTCTGTGAAGTGGGTTTTTCTGAAGAACAGCTTCAATTAACTATCGAGCTTGAGGAGGAACAGTTTCTATACAAGGTAATGCCATTTTATCAACCTTTATTAATTATTAAATACATTTAAAATGCCCTGTATTACTTGTTGCCGATCACTATTTTAGAATGGTGAACGGCCTACAAACATTTAGTAAGTCAATACTCCCACACACCAGACATCAACTGACCAATCGTATTACTTTCTCTCAATTATTTCAGGCGAAGCATAATCTAAAGTACCACAAAAGGTAGTTCTGGCTTCTTTAACCAATGTTGACCAACCAAAATCGCATAACTTGGCCATTCCAGTTGAAGAAATTACAATGTTTTCAGGCTTTATATCTCGATGAACTATGTACTTTTAGTGCAAATAAATCAAGGCATCAATAACTTCTCTCAAGAAACTCACTGCTTCCTTCACTGAAAGTATACCGACATCTGTTTGATAATCAAAAAGAGTTCCTCCGCTTAAATACTATAAAACTAAGCAAATATTATCTTTTTCTTCGAAAAAACCATAAAATGCGACAATATTGGGATGATTAAGTTTACTATGAAGTAAAATTTATTCTGAAAATCTTTCAATCATTTTGCATTATTTTAGCTGTTTTTTGGAGACTTTTTTTATAGCAAAAAGAAATCCAGTATAAATATGTCTTGCCATAAAAACTTCACCAAATTTCCCTTTTCCTAACATTTTAATGTATTCAAATTGTTTAGAAATATCCAATTCTTATACGTATTTTTTATGTTAATAAGGTTGCGGTTCTAACTTAACTAAACTAATGACTTATTTAGGATAATTTTAATTTACCTTGATCTGATTATTAAGAGTATATAATTTTGGATTATTTTTGAAAGGTTCAATACTAATGTCATTATCAATACTAACATTTGTAGCATTGTTATTTCCATCCATATCTCCGGTTTTAATTTACACGCATATATCATTGTCAGAAGCTTTGCTCTTGTTTTTAAAGAATAGATTGAAACTATGATCGAAATGAAATGATTTTTAACTGGCATGAATGTGGTTGGATGTTAAATTTAAATTTGGTTTTTTATCTTTAAATCTTTTAGGAGACTAAGCAGCCATTTTCCCGGATAGTTGATAGCTCTTTCTAATGGACTAATTGACTTTGAATAGAAGCTAATGACAATCAGTTGATTACTTTCTTTAAAACGGCAATGATTTATTTGTTTGGAAAGGTTTATCATGTGATAGTTAGTGCTTTTTTGATGAGGATATATTTTTGTATTAGAGCGATAATTTCGATTTTTACTCCGAAAATGGTTGTTTGGTTTTAGCTTTTTACTTAACCATGTACTAAATTTCTCTTATCTTTGTTTTGATATTGACCATCGAACTATTAAATTTTTAAGTGAAAGAATGATTTATTGATGAAACATTAGGCGATTACAGATCTTTAGTTGATGTATACTCGTTAAAAACAATAGAATTATGTAATTTATGTGATTTTTTCAACTACTTGCCTTCGAAGCGATTGCTCATTACAAAAAAATTACTTCAACTCGAAATATAAATAGCAATTATTAAAAATAAAAATAAAACTTAACTTTGAACA